>Ga0214921_10001285_pt1 | contig 43294 bp, 39 predicted proteins | sample LL1505_MetaG_FD_177992 | JGI IMG/M metagenome (GOLD analysis project Ga0214921, IMG submission 177992) | Freshwater microbial communities from Lake Lanier, Atlanta, Georgia, United States - LL-1505 | ecosystem: Environmental > Aquatic > Freshwater > Lake | place: USA: Georgia | collected...
ACGTACTTTGGATGATCTTCACCGCACCGCTTGCCTTTACCTATCCTGGTTGGAGCATGCTAATTGTTGGAGTTCTCCTTGGGGCATGTGGTGGTGCATTGCAAGTTTTCTATTGGGAAGTACTTGAGGCCGTACGCCCTAAAGGCATGGCTGTCGCCGCACTTGGTTGGCTTTGGACTGTAGAAGGAACTTTTATGGCTTTAGGTGCTGCAGTTGGTGGTGTAGTTGCCAGCGAATTCTCCCCAAGAGCTACATTGGCGATCACTTCAATATCTATTGCTCTTGGGTGCGTAATAATTGTAATAGGAAAGAGCGCCTTAAAAGCAGCTGATCGAATTCCTACTTCCGAAGAGGATCTATTGGCTATGAAAAATATCGGACATGTGGAACAGGCTTCACCAAATAAATTCTAAATTTACCCCCGTTCAAAAATAGTAAATTCACCGCACAAAGCAAATCCGACTTTTTCGTATGCTCTTTTTGCTGCAATATTATCGGCACGAACTGCTAATCCAAGACGCAGAAACTCTAATTCATTAGCTTTAGCTACCATCTCAGCTACTAACTTTGTCGCGAGGCCCTTACCCCGTTCATGTTCAGCAGTTCCAACGGAAGATAAAACTTTTTGACCGGTTTCCCACATCGTTACGGCTCCAACAGCAATTAATCTTCCACTGCCATCGCGTATTCCCGCCCAAAAAACTAACTCCGGATTTCCAGGCCAAACCGAAGAATTTGGCGCATGTACTTTCAAAAAATCTGATATCTCTTCATCACCTTGAATTTCAACAGCTCTAGGTGCATTTTCATAGAGTCGCGTTTCAATAGAGTAAATATCTAAATCTAGAACCGATTGCGCGCCTTCATAATTGCTTGTCACTGATTTACGTTCAACTGTAAATCTCTTCCAATCCGGATCAATCGGTGGATTAATTCCAAGTCCTAAACCAAAAAGCTGCTCATCTATTCTGGTAAGCGAAACAGAGTTGGAATTTCTGACTGCTTTTATGAAACCCTCTTTTGGAATGATCATTTGGGCTTGATTGGGGTCTCCGGCAATCTCGATCGCCCATTTTTGCGCGAGCGCGTAATCAGTACTTTCGATCAGCTCTTCCATTTTAGATAATTACTTTTTCTTAAAACCAGCTGGGCATTTTGGATTTGTTCCACTTATTTTTCTAACAATCTTTCCTTTTACGCAACTAATTGATTTGGTGATAACTTTTTTAACCTCTGTCGGTGCAGCAGCTTTAGTAGTTGTTCCCGCAATATCTTCTTTAACTGCTTGTTTTTCTGGTGTAGGTGGAGCTTCTTCCTTAACAGCGACTTTTGCAGGATCTGCAGCGCCACCCTGGGCTAATTTTATTTTTAAGGTAGGCGAAGAAAAAGTAAAACCATAGGCACCGAGTCGAATCCATTGTCCATCATCTTTAAACAAAGTTGATTGAACTTGAGAGCCAGCATCTGTCGAAACAATACTTACCGTTGCAGAAATTGGAACTTTGGCTCCAAAACCATAAAGACAGCGAGCAATCGCCCCATCCATCACCAAGTCATACTTTCCAATAAAGTCGCTGCCATCAGGATTGCTGTGCACTCCAGCAACTTTGTAATTTAGATACCCGTCTTCAAATTTTGGTGGGCCAGATTCATAGGTAAGCGCGTTAGTAGTAACCATTCCAATCAACGCCGTTGAGGAATTTACACCTGCGATTGCTCCTAAAATTGATGAGGCTTGCGGCAGGCATTTAGCAGCCGAAGCGCCCAAGCCAGTGGAATCTGATGCACTTGCAAATCCACCAAAACCAGCAAACCCTGCGTTTAGCAATGAAGAAGGGTTGATCGATCTGAATGACCAAGTATCAGCTATGGAAGTTGCCTTATTTGCAAAAAACTTTTCAAAATTCAAAAAAGTTCTCAATGCGCCATCTTCAGAAGCACTAGTCATCATGCTTATCTCACCAGGAGGTAAATATCCAGATGGGTCTTTGAATCTACTGGAAATTTCCGCAGAAACATCCGCTGCTGAAATTAAAGCTGACGCAGAAGGCGTTGTAACAGGTGCTGCGTCTACCACTAATCGATTTTGAGTGGTGGTAATAGCGGTAGTTTCAACCGTGGGTTCAGTTAACCGACCATGAAGCCATGAGGTTAAGTAATTTCCAAGATGTATTGTTAATTTTACTCTCGCATCTTTTGGAAATGCTGCTTCTACGCCACAAATTCCGTTGGCACTCCAAACGCATTTAGAATCACCAGAACTCCCACTGACAGTTTTAACCCCTAGTGGGTTTACCCACTCGTAAACTTCCATATCTCGGCTTGATGTCGTCCCTTCAACATAAGGAACGACAGTCGCCGAAAAATCCATTGACTTTAAGCCAACCACTGGAAACTTTTGAAATTTAACTTTAACTCTAACGGCAAATTTAGAAACTTCTCCCGCGGCGGCTAGAGCCGGAACTTCAAATAGAGACCAGTTAGAACCGGCAGGCAACTCCTTGGAAGTATCTGCGGGAAATGCTTGACTTTTAATTGTTTTAATCCATTTTGCATTTCCTTCAGAAACTTTTGCACTTTTAACAGATAGTCCTTCAACGCAGTTTGCTTCATTGGCTGATTCACAGTTTGGAAGAATCACATAAGCTGTTAAAGAATTACTGCACTTGGGATCATTCCAGCCAGAACAAAGTGACTCTGTTCCGCCAGGTAAAATTCCAGTTGTGATGTAAGAAAGATTTTCTTGGGCAATTCCATTGAAATGGTCGGCTATGTTTACATTAAATGCTGTTGAGGCCGATGCAGGAGATAGTAAATTTCCAACTATTAAAAAGATGGCCAATGTAAAGATTGGGATTTGCTTACGCATTTGCCGATTCTAGGCGGGTAAGGTGATTTCTAGTAGCAATCCGCCCAATTTACTTACGCCAAGTTCAAGAGATCCCCCATGTTCGGTAATGATTCCAGACATGATGCTCATCCCAAGCCCAGAACCACCGGTTTCGCGGGATCGGGATTTATCAAACCGTTGAAAATGTTGTCGTCCTTCAACATAAGCCCTTGTTGGCAAGCCAGGTCCCCCATCTGCAACTGCTAAATGAATTTTCCCATTGCTTGAAGTGAGTGATATTTGTACAGGTGCATCAGTTGGGGTGTGTCTGCGAATATTTCCAAAAGCGTTTGCCAGCATTTGCTGTAAATGTAAACGTGATCCATTTAAATAAATATCACCATCGATTAAACCTTCAACCAATCTTTGAGGATCTAGCGTCCTTAAGTCATTTACTTGGGTATCAACAAGCTCTGAGAGGTTTACCTCTTCGTTAAACTCAGCAGTTTTTTGTCCCAACTCAGCGAGCAATAGTAAATCTCTAATCAATATCTCCATGCGCTCAATTTCGGAAGTAAGTCTGGAGTAAGCACGAGCGCTCTGCTCAGGATCAACCAACTGAGCCTTGCTTAATAATTCTACGTATCCCTTGATCACTGTCAATGGAGTGCGTAACTCGTGAGACGCATCTCCTAAAAATTCTTGCATCCGAGAGGCAGATTCTTTCTCAACATTTAACGCATGTTGTAAAGAGGTCACCATTTTGTTTAAAGCAACAGTCAACCGATCAACTTCAGAATCTCCAGACGAAGATTCAATTTGAACTAGTGAGTCCCCTTCGGAAATTTTGGTTGCTGAATCTACTAGTACCTCAATTTTCGAAATATCTCTTCGAATAAAAAATAAAATTAGCAAAACTCCAAGGACAACTGCTATCAGCATGAAAACTAATAAGGTTTGAATATTTTTTGAATGTGTTTCCCTAACATCTTTAAGGGATGTGGCAATAATTACGTACTCACGATCAGGAAGTTGAAATGATCGAATTCGATAAGGAGTTTCTCCATTTATATCAATTCCCCTAATCCTTGCTTGCTCCAAAGCTAAGGGGGAAGGAAGTTTCTCAAATGTTCCAACCGGCTCTGTTAACAGAGTTAATTCACCGCCATCAGGCAATAACGCGACGGCGAGAGGAATGGAGGATTCTTGGGAGTAGTAAAAAGCCTCTCCAAGTGGATTCTCGCTGTTCAAAATTTGTTTTAGCAAAGTTTCCATAATGCTATCTAGTCTGGCAATTTCAGACCGCTCTGTTGTGACAATCGCTGCTGCCCCAATTGAAAGTGAGACCAAAATCGTGATTGAAGCCGTAGCTAGTGAAAGTCTTGATCGTAATTTCACTAAACATTACCTTTATTCATTTAGGCTCGACTAATTGGAATCCGACTCCTCTTACAGTGCGGATGAATTCAAGATCCTCGCGGTTTAATTTTTTCCGCAAGTAAGAAATATATGTATCAACAACTGTACTTTCAGAATCAAAATCAATTTCCCAAACTGCACTCAACAAAGTTGTTTTACTTAATACTTTTCCTTTATGTTCCATCATGTATTGCAATAATCTGTATTCAGTTGGAGAAAGTTCGACTAACTCTTCGCCTAAAGTGACTTGATGCAGTTCGTCATTTAATTGAATTGGACCACAGCGCAAAATAGGTGACGAAGAGCTTTTCGGTGCAGATCGGCGCAAAATTGCCGCTACCCGTAACAACAACTCTTCGAGGCTAAAAGGTTTAGTCACGTAATCATCTGCCCCTAATCGCAATCCGCGGGCAATGTCGCTTTTTTCTCCACGGGCACTAAGCATTAGTGCTGGAGTGAGATCCCCTGTGGAACGTAACCGTTCTAATAATTCAAACCCATCCATCAGCGGCATATTTATATCTATGACTAGCAGGTTGGCAGGCCGTTTACGCAGAGCCGTCAGAGCAGCCATTCCATCCCCGGCTTCGAAGGTTTCATACCCACCCAGGCGCAGGGCATCACCCAGCAAGTCACGAACTCCGGCCTCATCATCAACGACCAATATCACTGGCGTATCTGACTTAGCTAAACCTGTTGCGCCGGTCATCTCTACACCTCAAAACTCAAATTGGCCTATAGGAACTCTCTATCAGATGAGGCTACTAGTAGGGCCGGTCCAATTACACCCCTCAGATAGGGGATTCCCCTTAATCCCATAAAGCACGAACCAAATTCACAGAACCCTCACAAAATAGCAGGAGAGGCTTAGGTCAGAACTTCGGTACCTTTATCGAACTTAGATTTGCAGCAATTCAAGGGGTGGGAAATGGCCAGGAACAAGCGCAGTGCTTGTAGTCAGTTATCAGCAATCACAGCATTAACAGGATTGCTTCTTTCCGGCACCCTATTAAGTGCGATGCCGGCACAGGCAGCTGAAACACCTGCTCCATCATCTTCATCGCCCTCATCACCTTCACCAGCTGCTACAGGCACCTACGAAGAGCAGCTTGCAGCTTACAAAATTGCTTTCGATGCTTATCGGATTGCTTTAGACAAATATATGCAAGATCGTCGAAGTGCAGAAGCGACTTATAAAGTGGCTATTGGTAAATATGAATTAGATGTAATTGAATTTGAATCAAAACATAAAGTTGCTTTAGCTGAAATTAATGATGAGTTTAAAACTGCTATTGATAAAGCGCGATCTGATCAACGAAAATCTCAAAGTAGTGCAACCACACCTGAAGCGAGAAATGGCTTGCGAACAGCCATGAATGCCGCAGTAATGGCAGCAACTAAAAATCGAATAAGTGCAATCGATGCGCTTGGTGGAATCCCAGTTAAACCTGAGCGGCCAGTATTTGCACCACCTCCAGCAGAGCCACGGAAGCCGATGCAAAATCAAAAGGGAAATAAGAATCAGAAAAACCCACTTAACCCACAAGTGCAACCAAACAAGCCTGGAAGCGAAAACAATCAACAACCGGCTCCGAATGTACAAAGTAAAGTGAGCAAACCAGCTAAGAACCAAAATGCTTCTGGAAATTCAGAACTTTTAGAGATGGATTTCGCTGCCTAAAGTAAATTTATTAAAGCGAGTTAAAACCCCGAGTCGACCCCTCGGGGTTTTTTAATTCCTATTCTTTTTGTACTGCTTCAATTAATGCCTGAATATATCCATTCGCAAATGCACGACCACGGTGACCCCATTCGGTATCCCCATGAGTATGTGGAACATGGTCATCCATAAAGAAGCCATCAAATTTATGCTTGTGATAGATCTTCATCGCTTTGTACATATCTACATGTCCAGTGTTGATGAACTCCTCTTTGAAAACCGGAACTGGACCCGAAACATTTCGGAAGTGCACATAAAGAATCTTCTTACGAGAGACAAAGTACTCGATCATCTCGTAGATATCGTCTTTCATCTCTGAAAAACTTCCTTGGCAAAATTCAATTGCATTGCTATCACTTGGATAAATTTCAATTAACCGCTTATAAGCCTCAAAGGAGCGGAATAGGCGTGGGATGCCACCTAATTTTGGAACGGGTGGATCACTTGGATGAATTCCTAATCGAATTCCTTCTTCTTCGGCAATCGGAGTGATGATTTTGATCCAGTACTCTAGATTTGCCCACATCTCCTCTTCGATATATTCGCGATCATGAGAAAGTGGGTATTCCTTAGCGATATTTTCATCAAATGCTGTAGCAACAGCTCCGCCACGAATTAACTCTGGCTTGGTGCGCCAAACAAGGGAAGGCTCCCAGTTATATCCAAAGATTGGGATTCCAGCACGGGCAATATTGCGGATCGTGTAAATCATATTTTCGATCTGTTGATCCCGCTTTGGTCCATTAAGCATGATGTGGTCATAGAAATTACTTGGCACATTTTCCAATGCACTCAACTTCATGCCAAAGTTTTCAATCTGCAAACGCAATTTAACTAAATCATGTAACTCAAATCTTCCACCGCTATGTGGAATCCCCGATGTGTCATAAGACTGAATTGCCACATCGGTGATTCCAAATTGTTGGGAAAATTGCAACTTATCGCCGTGACTAAATCCGGTACTGACCCAAATTCCTTGACCTGAACGCATCCTCGCCACAGCCTTTCGTTTTTATGAAATCAATTAACCTTGCTTTTGAACTGCTTCGATCATCGCTTGGATATATCCATTAGCGAAGGCACGACCACGGTGTCCCCAAGGAGTATCTCCGTGAGTGTGTGGAACGTGATCATCAATAAAGAAACCATCGAAATTGTGCTTATGGTAAATCTTCATCGCTTTGTACATATCGACGTATCCGGTGTTTACAAACTCTTCATAGAAGACTGGGACTTTGCCAGAAACGTTGCGGAAGTGGACGTAAAGAATCTTCTTGCGAGAGACGAAGTACTCAATCATCTCGTAAATGTCATCTTTCATCTCTGAGAAAGTTCCTTGGCAGAATTCAATCGCATTGCTATCACTTGGATAAATCTCAACCAAGCGCTTGTAAGCTTCGAATGAACGCAATAATTGAGGAATGCCACCGAGAGTTTCAACAGGTGGATCGCAAGGATGGATTCCAAGACGGATTCCTTCTTCTTCGGCGATTGGAGTAATGATCTTGATCCAGTACTCAAGATTTGCCCACATCTCCTCTTCGTTATATTCGCGCTCGTGGGTTAATGGGTACTTTTGAGCAATATTGTTATCAAAAGCTGTGGCAAGTGCTCCACCGCGGATTGCAACCGGCGGCGTACGCCACACATGTGATGGCATCCAGTTGTAACCAAAGATAGGAATACCTGCACGGGCGATGTTGCGGACGGTTGCGATCATATTTTCGATCTGTTGATCACGCTTTGGTCCATTAAGCATAATGTGGTCATAGAAATTAGTTGGCACATTCTCAAGTGCACTTAACTTCATGCCAAATTGCTCCACCCGCAGACGCAACTTAACTAAATCATGTAACTGCCAACGACCACCATCACCTGGAATCAGCGGGGTATTAAAAAGAATATCAGTTGCACCAAATTGTTGAGCGAATTGTAAATACTCCTCGCTGGCTACTTGAAACTGACCAAATCCTGGACGCATCTGCATACCTGCTTTCTTGTGAGTACCTATTGGATTTTTATTTAACCTTTTACCGAGCCTGTCTGTAAACCTTCAACAACAAATCTTTGTCCAGCAAAGTAGAGGGCCATGACTGGCAATGCAGCGATGGTTGAGAAAGCCATTGTGCGACCCCAAGGAACTTCATCAGCAACACTTAAATTGAGAATTGCTACTGGAACTGTGCGCATCTCTGGCGAAATGTTAATTACCAACGAATAAAGAAGTTCGTTGTAAGCGCCAGTGAAAGTGATAATTGCTACGGATACCAAGCCCGGTGCAACCAACGGAAGTAGAACCATCCATAACGCTTGCATCCGGCTGGCTCCATCAATACGAGCCGCTTCTTCTAACTCCGCTGGTAGGGATCGGAAAAAGCCAATCAGCAAATAAGTGCCCAATGGAACCATGAAACTCAGATACACCAAGATCAAACCTTGTAAAGAGTTTGAAAGCCCAACATTTGCCATAATTACCGCAAGGGGAATAAAGAGCAGCGCTCCTGGAGTTAAAAAGGCAATAATGATTACTCGCCCTAATGTATCGCGCCCCTTGAATTTCAAAATTGTCAGTGCATAGGCAGCCATCACGCTAAACAGAACTGCAATCAATGTTGCCGTACCACAAACAATCACACTATTTAGCAGAGATCTTTTGAAATCAGTATTTTCAAACGCTGCTCGATAGTTATCGAGATTTGAATCCACCGGCAAGAGTGTTGATTTACTCCAAAGTGAAGATTGTGAACGAAGTGACAAAGTGATCATGTAGTAAACAGGGAAAAGCACAAATATAGCCACTAATGACAACATGGCATATTTAAAGATTGAAAACTTTATATTTGTTCGCTGCATGATTAATCCTTCTTCAACTTATTTAGCAGGAATATTGCAATCACAATTGCAACCGGCACCATACTTAGTGCCGCAGCAGCGGATTCACCAATTTGGAAAGCTGCCAAACCACGATAAGCAAATACCGGCAAAATTACAGTTGCGTCAGAAGGACCACCAGCCGTTGTCAACCAGATCGCTTCAAAGGAGTTGATGGTGTTGATGGTTGAAAGCATGAATACGATAAGAATTACGGGTCTAATTCCAGGGAGTGAAATATTTCTAAATCTGTGCCAAGCATTTGCTCCATCTACTGCTGCAGCCTCATACAACTCTTTTGGCACTGCTTGCAATGCAGCCAAAAACATAATCGCCCAAAAGGGAAATCCACGCCAAATCGTCGCAAAAATTACTGAGGCCATGGCCCAAGTTCGATCACCTAAAAATGCAATAGGAGCATCGGTAATTCCAGTTTTCGTTAAAAATATATTTAGTGCGCCTACATCTGGGTTATAAATTAATTTCCAGACCATGAAAGCAACGAAGCCTGGCATTGCGTATGGAACTAACACAACAGCGCGCCAAAATCCGCGCGCAACTAATTTTTGGTGTAGCAAAATTGCAATACCTAAACCTAAAATAAATTTTCCACCTTGCACAAAGGAGACGTAGACGACTGAGTTTCGCGCCGCAGTAATAAACTCTGGATCAGAAAATAATGCGATGTAATTTTGGATTCCAACAAATTTCGCATCATTCCCAAGCGTCTTATTTGTAAGGCTGGTCCAAACTTCATAGGTGAGTGGATAAGCAAAAAAGAAAACCAACACTGACATCGCAGGTAACATCATGAAATAGCCAAAGAGGCTTGATGGGGCAAAAATGCCATCACGTTTTTTTGAAGTTACGGTCTTTGAACTCTCAATGGTATTTCTAGACATATTTTCTCCTCAATACCTTTATCAAAATTTAAAAAATTCAGAAATTTGGGTGAGTCACATTTTCAGTGACTCACCCAAAACTTCTTAGCCGTTCTCTACGAAGCTAAAGCTTATTTATCGTAAAGAGTTTGGCAGACTGCTTGTGCTTCTTTCATAGTTTTATCAGCACTATCTCCATCAAGAAGGTGACGTTGCACCATCTTTGACAAGTTAAATCCTGATCCAAATGCTGCGAATGCGGCATTGTTCACATCTGGGTAAGAAGATGAAGTTCCGTTTGAGGCTAGGTCGAATAGACCGCCGTGAACTGGATCCACATTCTCATCCCAGAAATTGAACTTGTTGTAGTCCTTCAGAGTTGGACCATAAATTGCCCACTCGTAGTACTCCTGCATGTTGCGAGTATCCATCAAGAAGCGGATCAGATCCTTAGAAAGCTCTGGATACTTGGTTGTTGCTGAAATCGCGCGCAACCATGAATCAGATGGAGCTACACGTGCTTTTGGACCACCAGGTAGGGCTGAGAATCCGGTGTTCTTTGCAAGTGTTGGATTCTTTGGCCAAGCAGCTGAGCCGTTTAACAATGTGGTGTAAACCGAACCTGGGTTAGCAATAAATACTGTCTTGCCACCTAAGTAGAGGTTGTTATCCCAACCACCATCAGTTGTTACTGCACTGGTTGCATAAGCATCTTTGTCGTACCACTTCTTTACGAATGCAAGGAAGTCCTTAGTTGCAGGTGCATCAATGGTGCACTTCTTACCTGCAGCATCTGCGTAACGTCCACCGTAACCAACAAATTGGGCACGGAAGACAGATTCAGCATCGCCAACGTTTCCAAGGGCAAATCCGGCACCGCCAACTTTCATAGTTTTTGTTGCGGCTTCCATCAACTCATCCCAAGTCTTTGGAGCAGTTGTCTTGGCACCGGCATCTTTTAGAAGGTCTAAACGACGATTAATCAAGTTTCCGGAAATTCCGTATGGAACTCCAAGTCCCTTTCCGACGTAATCCTTGTCATCAAATACAGCAGCGGCTGCGTTCCAACCACCATACTTTTTGGCCATCTCATCTGTGAGACCTTGAACGTTTAGCAAGTTCTTGGCACCAAGTTGCAACATCAAACCTGAAGAAATATCAAGTGCGTCTGGCATTGTTCCAGCTGCTAGAGATGCAGTTACTTGTGCGGTTAAGTTGTTCTGATTAACAAGAACAGGATCTACTTGAATTCCACGAGCCTTACCCCAAGATTTGATTTGATCTTGTGCGGCTGAGTTTGCAATATCAGAGAAGATCAAACCGATCCAGTAAGTAAATTTCTTTCCAGATGCATTTAATGCTGCAACCTCTTTTTGAACCGGAGTTGTTGCAGCTACTGGTGCTGGCTCTGCGGCAGGTTTTGCGGCAGGTTTAGCAGCAGGTTTTTTAGTAACAGTCTTTGCGGCAGGTTTTTTGGTAGCAGCGTCAGCGCTGATTGAACCTGCGCCGCCAATTGCTAGCGCAAGCACTGCGGCAAGTGCTACGGATTTAATCTTGTTGTTCAAGAGGGACCCTTTCTCTTGGGCATCGTTTTTACTTGGGGAAAGCGGTATTGCTTGGGGTGAGATTCACAGTAAATCGGGCAGATGTCAACGATTTTGAGCATATTTGTCTCACAAATGAGGGGATTGTTACCGGGCCGTTATGGTCCTGGAAATCCAGTCGGCTGAGCCAGAACCAGTACCGTTGCCTCTGTGACTGACTTGAACGGATCAACCCCTCAGCCGATCGACACTGATTTAACACTCGAGGGCATAAAGGCTGGCTGGAACCAACTTCTGGATCAGTTGGAAGGCCGAAACCGGACCCTGTGGTTGATTTTCTTTGATGCTCGGCTGGCTGCTTTTGAGGGGGGCGTTCTCAAACTTGATTTTCGCGATGCCGATAAATTTTCGACCTCCCATGATTTTGCATTTGTGCGCGGCCAAAGCAAATTGGCGATCTTAGAAGAGATCGCATTGTCTATATATAAGGTGCCGATAAAAATAGAGGTGCTGGAATTTAGTAAGTAGCGCGACCGCCAGATAAGTCGAAGACAAATCCAGTTGTGAATGAACATGCAGGCGAGACTACAAAAGCAATCATTTCACCGGCTTCACTGGCTTCACCAATACGTCCCATTGGGATCCGAGAAATCATGTACTTCATTACTTCTTCTGGAGTATTTTCATTTATCGGTGAACGCACAACTGCAGGTGCAATCGAATTAATAGTGACGCCTTTTGTCGCAACCTCTTTTGCCGTTGCTTTTACAAAACCAATCATCGCTGCTTTGGATGTGCTGTAGGGAGCCATATTTGGATTCCCATCTTTGCCAGAGATTGATGCCACATGCATGATGCGGCCATACTCAGCTTTGATCATATGTGGAAGAACTGCGGCATTCATATAAATAGCACTGAAAAGATTTACATTAAACACATTTACAAAATCTTCAGTCTTGAGCAAATGCGCGGCAATTCCAGTTGGGCCAGTAATACCAACAGCATTTACAAAAGCGTGGATCGCACCGTGGTCAGCATGAATTGAATTAATGACTTCATGAACTTGCACTTCCTTTGTGGCATCAAGTAAACGAGCTGATGCAGCACCGCCTGCTGCCTTAATTTCAGCAACAATTTTTTCGGCATTATCGATTCGAAGATCACAGATCACGACATGGGCGCCTTTTGCTGCAATTGCACGTGCACTTGCAGCGCCAATTCCACTTCCGCCTCCGGCAACTACTGCAATCTGACCAACCATGCTCTCTGACATCTGTGCTCCTAACTCATTGATCCTTCAACGAATAATAAAGTAATCCTAACTTACTTAATTATTTAACTTTAAACGATTTTGCATACTTTCCCAATCAATTCCAGCAACCGGGTCAAACCGCTTTAGAATGACAGAGCGCCCAATTAGTTCACGTGCTTGAACTAAATCAGAAACTGCTCCAACTGCTATTGCTTGGGCCGCCAAATTTCCCATGACAGTTGCTTCAACTGGTCCGGCCAGCACTTCACAACCGGTCGCATCAGCGGTCAATTGATTGAGAAGGTCATTTGCTGAACCTCCCCCAACGACATGGATGGTCTCGATCTCTTTACCTGATACTAAAGATATTTTACGTATAGTTCTTGCGTAAGCTAGAGCGAGAGAATCATAAATGCAACGTGCGAACTCCGCTGGGGTTTCCGGAACCGTCAACTTTTTCTCTTTGCAATAACTTGCAATGCGTTCTGGCATTTCCCCGGGGGCGGCGAACCTCGGATCATCTGGGTCGATTAAAAACTTTCCAATTTCAATCTGATTTGCTAACTCAATTAGCTGCTCTGGTGAATATTCATTTCCATTTAAGCGCCAATTTCTGCGGCACTCCTCTAACAACCAAAATCCAGTTACATTTTTTAAAAGTCGAACCGTGCCACCAAAACCCAATTCGTTCGTGACATTTTCAGCCAACGCAAGTTCAGTAGTAATCGGAGAATCAACTTCAACTCCAATTAATGACCAGGTCCCACTTGAAATGTAAGCACTTTTTCCATCAAGGCGAAGTGGTATTCCAGCTACAGCAGAGGCGGTGTCGTGGGATGCAACAGCCACTATCGGCAACCCATCAATTGCTCCGTGACCAGAGATCTTTCCTAGGAGTTCACCTGCTTCATGTAGTTCAGGAAAGATATCGGTTCGTAAATTTAACTCTTCAATCAAATCAAAATCCCATTGTCTGCTAGTTGCATCAAGTAATTGAGTGGTTGAAGCATTTGTGATCTCTGAAGTAGCGGATCCCACTAAATAATTGTTTAGTAAATCTGGAAGCAGTAAAAATTTTGCCGCTGATATGTATTCAGGAGTACCTATCGCACTTACTAATTGGTAAATGGTATTAAAAAAGAGGAATTGAATTCCGGTTGTTGAATAAATTCGCTCTCGCCCTACTTGAGCGGTCACAGATTCCAAAACTCCATCAGTGCGACCGTCACGGTAGCAATGCACGGAGCCAATTAATTGATCATCAGATGTTAAGAATCCATAATCAACAGCCCATGAATCTATTCCGGCACTATCTAGCGGACCTAAATCCATTGCTTTTTTCAAACCAATTTTTACTTGATTAACAATTTCATCCCACTGCCAAAGTAATCCGCCGGTACCTGCATCAAATGGTTCATGAGTAAAGCGATGCACTTCATCCAAAATAAAGCGACCATCAACTATTTCACCTCGGGTTACCCGACCACTAGTTGCACCTAAATCAACTGCAGCAAATGCTGGCATTTAGAATCACCGCAAGAAGGCTGCGGCGACTCCCCCATCTACTGGAATATGCAATCCTGTTGTCAAAGGTAAATCTCCTGAAAGCAGTGCAAATGCAGCTGCTCCAATGTGTTCTGGAAGTACCTCTTTTTTCAAGATCGTACGTTGGGCGTAATACTCACCAAGTTTTGCTTCTTCCACTCCGTAAACAGCAGCGCGTTGAGCACCCCATCCACTGGCAAAAATTCCAGATCCTTGGACAACTCCATCTGGATTAATTCCATTTACTCGAATGCCATACGCGCCTAACTCGGCAGCAAGCAAACGGACTTGGTGTGCCTGGTCTGCTTTTGTGGAACCGTAAGCCACATTGTTTGGTCCAGCAAATACTGAGTTCTTCGAAGAGATATAAATAATATCTCCACCAATCGTTTGAGTTTTCTGCGCAATCATTACTTTTGCACTTTCACGGGACACCAAGAAAGAACCGCGAGCCATGACGTCATGCTGAAGGTCCCAATCATTAACTGAAGTTTCAACAAGAGATTTACTAATTGAAAGTCCAGCGTTGTTAACAACAATATCGACTCCACCAAAAGCTAGCGCAGCGGCGTCAACGCATGCAGCAACTTGTGCTTCATCGGTGACATCAACAAATACCGCCACTGCTTTATCTGGTCCGCCCAATTCCGCTGCAACTTTCGTTGCTCCTGCAATATCTCGATCTGCAATCACAACGCAAGCACCTTCTGCCTGTAACCGTCTTGCGGTAGCCAAGCCAATCCCTGAGGCGGCGCCGGTAACTAAAGCGACTCTGCCTTGTAATGGTTTGCCTTTAGGTGCACGGCGAAGTTTGGCTTCTTCCAACTCCCAATATTCGATGCGGAACTTCTCAGATTCAGGAATTGGCGCATAAGTAGAAATTCCCTCAGCACCGCGCATTACATTAATTGCATTAATGTAAAACTCACCTGCTACCCGTGCGGTCTGCTTATCTTTTCCAAAAGTAAACATTCCAACACCAGGAATCAAAATAACTGCCGGATCTGCACCTCTCATTGCTGGTGAAGATTTATCGGCATACCGTTGGTAATAAGCGGTGTAATTCTTGCGATACTCCTCATGTAATTCATTTGCTCGCGAAATTGTCTCTTCAATAGAGGCATCAGCGGGAAGATCAATAAACATAGGTGAAACTTTTGTGCGCAAAAAGTGATCAGGGCAGGAAGTTCCAAGTGCAGCTAATTTTGGTGCAGCTTCGGAAGCTATAAAGTCCAGCACGACTTGAGCATCAGAAAAATGTCCAACCATTCGCGCATCGCGTGAGGCAATCCCGCGAAGTGTCGGTGCCAGTTTGCTGGCTTTCTCCCGGCGAGCGCTTTCTATAAGTGCAATACGCTCTTTAATTACTTTCCCAAATGGCTCAGCTTTTGATTTCTTGGCGATGAACTCTTCAGCTTTGTGAATTGCCCACTTCGAACGCTTTTCACATTCGGCACTGGTCTCTGCCCAAGTTGTTAAACCATGGCCACCAAGAATGCATCCCTTTGCATTTGGAAATTTCTTTGCAATCTCTTCCATGTCTAAACCAAGTTGGAAACCTGGACGACGCCAATCCACCCAAGCAATCTCTTCGCCAAAACACTCTTTGGTCAGAGCTGGGCCATCAATAGAAGTTGCTAATGCAATTATCGAATCTGGATGCAGATGATCTACATGTGCGTAATCCACTAATCCATGCATTGCAGTATCAATACTCGGTGCTGCTCCACCACGACCAAATAAGCAGTAATCAAATAATGCGACCATCTCATCTTCGTGGTCAAGGCCTCGATAAACTTTCTTTAGTGCCTTAACTTTTTCTACATATAGCCCAGCCAACCCAGCATGTGTGAGTGTGCCAAGGTCTCCACCGGAACCTTTTACATACATCACCTGGACATCTTCACCAGTTGCCGGATCGGTTACCGCAACTTTTGCAGAGGTATTGCCACCTGCATAATTTGTGTAACGCGGGTCGCTACCTAATCTATTTGATCGCTCTACTAACTCTTTGCTGTCTCCCACTTATGCGCCCCACCCTGCTTGAGCTCCGCCAACACGTTCGGCAGCAATCTTCGCGCCGTATCCACTTGCAAGATAAGCCTTCATTGGGTCAGCGTCTAGTCCCAATTCATTGCGCATCTCCCCTAGAAGTGGTCGAACATCAGTGTTGTAGGCATCCATCAAAACGTCGTTTGCAGCTAATACGTTTCCTTCAAGCTGTGCCTTCTTGAGTGCTACGCGATCAACAAGTAACGCCTTAGCAACAGCTTCTTGGACATTTGTAATTGATCGAATTTGTCCCGGGATTTTATCTTCAATGTTGTGACATTGATCAAGAACATATGAAACTGGAGTTCCAACATCAAATCCGCCCGCACGATTAACTTCATTCATGATTCGGAATAGTTGGTAGGGATCAGCAGCGCCAACAATCAGATCATCATCTGCATAGAAACGGGAGTTGAAGTCAAAAGCTCCAAGTCTTCCTTCGCGCATAAGTAATGCGACGATAAATTCGATATTAGTACCGGGTGCATGGTGTCCGGTATCGACACAAACCATGGCCTTTGGACCTAGCTTCAAGCAATGTGAATATGAAGTACCCCAATCAGGGACATCGGTTGAATAAAAAGATGGCTCAAAAAATTTATATTCAAGCAGCATTCTTTGGTTTGGTCCGAGCCGTTTGTAAGTAATTTCAAGCGACTCCTGCAAGCGATCTTGTCGATCACGCATATCATCTTGCCCTGGATAGTTAGTTCCATCAGCAAGCCAAATTTTCAAATCTTGTGTGCCAGTAATATCCATAATATCTATGCACTCAAGCAGATGATCTACTGCCATTTTACGAATTTTTGGATCTGGATTACATACAGAACCTAATTTGTATTGATCGTCTTGAAAAGTGTTTGAGTTTATAGTCCCAAGCGTTACGCCAAGATCTTTGGCGTATGCAGCGAAGTGTGCATAATCTTTAACTTTGTCCCATGGAATGTGCAAAGCAACAGTTGGAACTGCACCAGTGAATTTATTGACTTGAGCTGCATCAGCAATTTTCTCGTATGGGTCACGCGGAACGCCAGCTTGAGCGAAAACTTTAAATCTAGTACCGGAGTTACCGTATGCCCATGAAGGCACTTCGATTCCTAGTCGCTTGATCGTTTCTTTAACTGCTGTTGTATTTGCGGCCATGATCTTCTCCTTTTAATTATTAAGCGAGATGAAATACTTCAATGAAATTTTCAAAACTTTGATCTGCGCGCTTGTCCTGTGGAAACAGCGGCTGCATAAATTCTTGCCAACGGGTGTTCACATCCATTTTGGACATCTTGGCTTGTGCTGCGGCGAAATCATCAACTTCGCAGTAACCAATAAGTGTTCCTTCTTTTTCATTTAAGAAAATTGAATAATTCTTCCAACCGCAATCGGTAAGGGCTTGCAACATCTCTGGCCAGACTGCCGCATGACGCTTTTTATACTCATCGATCATGTCCGTGCGTACATAAAATCTAAAACAGACTCGCTCCATTTAGGTCCTCCAGGTTGCTAATTGAATTACTTCGTTGAACCGATTCAGCCAACGGTAGCGGAGGGGGGCTTTTTGGACAAGAGGGGCCAAAATTGAATCGTTGACACAGTTCAATTTAACCGAAACGATTCAATCATGGCGATCAGCATTAGAGATGTGGCTTCCCGGGCTCAAGTTGCCGTGGGTACGGTCTCCAACTTCCTAAATCGCCCAGATCGGGTTGCTGAGGCAACCCGGAAGAAAATTGAGGCTGCAATAGCTGAACTCAACTTCGTTCCGAACGCTTCGGCAAGACACCTTCGTTCTGGCAGCAGCCGGACGATTGGATTATTGGTCCCAGATATTACAAATCCATTTTTTACTGAAGTGGCCCGAGGCGCTGGTGATACCGCGAGTGAAAGTGATTACACCTTAATTTTATGTAACAGTGATGAAGATCCAAAAAAAGAGGAGCGCCACCTCAAAGTTCTAATTGAACAGAGAATCTGTGGCTTGCTAATCACACCATCCTTCGAAGGACTTGCCGGAGTCGCAGAATTAAATCGCCGAAATATTCCAACAACTTTTATTGATCGAAAAGCTGAATCATTAGATCAATCATCGGTATCAATGGATGATTTTCACGGCGGCAAAAGTGCAATTGAGTATTTAGCTTCTCTTGGCCACAAATCTATTGCTTGGGTAAATGGTCCACTATCTGTCGCGTCATGTGCGCATCGTGAAGATGGAGTGATGGATTCTGCAAAGGGACAAAATGTAAAGATAAGTAAGTTCCAAGTTGGTCAAATGCGATCCCAAAATGGTTATGAAATTACTAAAGATATTTTAGAAAATAATGAGCAAATCTCCGCAATTTTTTGTGCCAACGATTTAGTTGCTCTAGGGGTGCTTCGTACATTACTTGAAAATGGAAAAACTATTCCAAAAGATTATGCTTTGATTGGTTATGACGACATTGGATTTTCAGCTTCTGCTTCAATTCCACTTACTTCAATTGCCCAGCCCGCCTATAAATTAGGAGCTCTTGCCGCTGAAATGATTATTAATGAAGTTGAAAATGGTAAAAATTTCAAGCACGAACAAATAGTTTTCAAACCTGAATTAGTTATTCGTGCATCTACCCAAGCGCTTAGAAAATAATATGAGTCACAACGCATTTGCATTGATTCATAGTTTTAGTCCGCCTGATAATCCGGCTGTAAATATAAACAAACTGCAGAATTCGGGTTTAACGGGTATAAATCTCGCTCTTAATTACCACGCCTCTCGTGATTTCACTCTTGGAAGTACGCCATCTCTTAGGTACCTGGAAGATGGTGCTCATTATTATCAACCAGATTTAAGTAAGTATTCAACGGGTGCGATTACACCCTCCGCTGAAGATGTTTACCAAGATAACAGCGCGCTCGAGCAAATTCAGGAGTATGGTCGAAAAGCCAATTTTGATATTAACGCTTGGGCGGTTTATTTCCACAACAGTGCTGTTGGCAAGCAAAATCCAGAAGCGTCTCAAATTAATGGGTTAGGCCAAAAATTACTTGCCTCTTTATGTCCCTCAAATCCAAGCGCTCAGGGTTATGCAATGGGCCTTACCAACGACTTAATCTCTCGTGGAATTAAATCGTTAGCGGCCGAGTCAGTTCATTTCCATGGTTTAATTCATGGAGAACATCATGAACGTTATTTCATTGAACTTAGTGAAATCTCTCAATACTTACTTGGATTTTGTCTTTGTATCTACTGCCAAAGTGCCGCAGAAGCTGCCGGCGCCGACGCTAAGAAATTAGCAATTGAAATTTCCGCGGCTCTCAATAAAGTTTTAAAAGATACAGATTCTTGGCTTGGTAAAGAATTGAGCATAGATAATCTAGTTTCGATTTTTGGAATTGATATCAAAAAGTGGATCTCAAGCCAAGAACGCACTTTAATCGAATTGAACACAAAGCTTGCAAAATTAGCACATAGTGCAGGAGCCACGTTGCGTTGGGTAGGCCACTTACCTCTCATTGGTGGCATAGATCAAAGCTGGAGAATTGGCATCAACCCGACAGAACTTAGTCAGGTTGTCGATGTAATCGAAGCGCTTTTTTATTGCCCAAGTACAAGTGAAATTAGTGAATTAGCACAGAGCTATCTTTCTAGAATTCAGTCCCCTAAAAAAATTACTGGAATATTGCGCCCAACCTATCCGGATAACTCTTCACAAAGCGAACTCGCTGAGCGAGTTCAAGCGCTTAAAAATATCGGGATAAGTAACATCGATTTTTACCTTTTTGATGTTTGGCGTGAACGCGACCTTGATTGGATTAAGCAAGCTTTAATCTAGTTAGTGGATCGAATCGCCCGGCCAGGCAGATTTGAAGTACGCGCTCCTTGAGCAAGAGTTGCAACTCCACCAATCCAAACATATTCAAAACCTGCAGCTGGCAATCTAGGATTTTCATAAGTAGATCTATCGATTACTGATGCAGCATCCAGCATTACCAAGTCAGCGTGCATTCCTTCTTTAATAATTCCACGATCTGTTAATCCAAGTCGGGCTGCAGGTCTGCCAGTCATTCGGTTTACTGCACCTTCAAAAGTTAAGACTTTTTCCTCTCGAGCGTAATGTCCAAGGTAGCGAGCAAATGTCCCATAAGATCTTGGGTGGGGACGATTACCAGTCAAAATTCCATCGCTACCGACCATATGTTTTGGATGTTGCATTATGGATCGCACGTTTCCTTCATGGCCAGAGAAAATAACGCAAGATGCCCGATAATTTTCTTTAGCAATTAAATCTAAGTAGAAACTTGCTGGTTCCATTTGATTTCGATTAGCAGCATCTTCAATAGATAAGCCAACAAGATCCAGTGATGCTTCCACTCCAGCAACAACGATGATTTTCCAATTAACAACGCCACCCTGATTTCCATCGCTGCCGGTTGTGTTCAGTGCATCAATTACTCGACCACGCACGTCGGCAGATCTGAGCCTTTGTGCCATTTGGTCTACACCTCCCGATTGAGCCCAGGAAGGCAGAAGGGCATGCAAATAGGTTGATCCAGCAAGGTATGGGTAAGTATCAAGCGTTATATCCACGCCAGTTCGTTCAGCTTTTTCGATGCGCTCAAAGAGTAATTCGGTTTTATCGTGATAAACAGGAGCGCTCATATGGCAATGCGTCAAGTGAAGTGCAGATCCGGATGCTCTTGAAATTTCAATACATGCATCTACTGCGTCTAAGAACTGTGCGCCATAGTTTCGATGATGTGGCGCGTAATAACCACCAAACTTTGCAACTACTTGGCATAAATTTACGAGCTCGTCGTCGCTTGCATACATAGCAGGTGTGTAAGTCAATCCGGCAGAAAGCCCAATCGCTCCTTCTTCCATTCCGGTTTCGACAATTGCAGACATTTGGGCAAGTTCATTTGAATCGGCATAACCTTCATCATTACCTTTTACAAGCATTCGAACAGCTCCATGCGGAATTAAATATGCAACATTTACTGCAGCACCTTCATCTACCCGCTCAAGATATTGGGCAACGCTATTGAAATTCCATTTAAACCCAGCTGGATCGCCATTCCACCCATACAACTGCTGACGTAAAAGTGCTTGCGTATTTTCATCCGATGGCACATAACTAAGTCCATCTTGGCCAACTACTTCAAGTGTTACTCCTTGAGTTACTTTAGCTAAGTGTTCTTTGTCTACTAAAACAGCTAAATCTGAGTGGGCGTGCATGTCAATGAACCCTGGAGTAACAGTTAAATCAGAGCCATCAAAAATCTTCCCTTGTTCTTCGCCTTTGAGAATTTTTCCATTTATTGCAATTTTTCCGTTTATGACTAAAAGATCATTCCTAACTCCTGGCGTACCAGTACCATCGAGAATTGTTGCCCCTCTAATGGTAAAAGTATTTTCAGGGTTCACTTATCAGAACCTTCAACGGTGCGAAACATTGGGGCATATCCTGCTAGCAATCCACCATCAATTACTAATTCGCTGCCAGAAATCCATTGCGAACTATCTGATATTAGAAAAATTGCTGCATCGGCAATATCTTTCGGCGCACCTACGCGACCGAGTGGGTACCAAGGCTTCAAATCTTCAAATACATTTGGATTGCGCTCAACCCGCTCTTGCCAAGCAGCTGTAGCTATCGTTCCTGGCACGATTGTGTTACATCGAATTCCATCAACCCCATATCGAACCGCAACAGTGCGAGTTAGGGCGTGAACTCCGGCTTTCGCAGCACTGTAAGAATCGCTACCAATCATTGCTTTAGCATTTACAGTGCCAATGTTGATGATATTTCCATTTTTACGTTTAATCATCGCTGGCAAAACCTGGCGAATACATAAAAATGTAGCTGTCAGAGTTATCTGAATAGATCTATTCCAAATTTCAAGAGATGTATTTAACAAATCTTCAGCTTCATGGACCATTGCATTATTAATTAGGCAATCAATTTGCCCGAAATCTTTTTCCACTTTTGTAATAGTTTCAATAATTGCTGACTCAGAACCCAGATCGATTTCATATGCCTGGACATCTCCACCAGAGTTTGCTATGGTCGAACGTACTTCTTCTAGGTTTTCCTTATTGATCTCGAGTAAAGCAACGCTGGCTCCTTCTGCTGCAATTCGAATCGCCATTTCGCGACCAATACTGCGTCCAGAACCAGTTATGACAACTGTCTTACCTTTTAGTGATTGGCTCATAGAGCTACAACAAAATCAATTTCAACAAGAATATTCATTAGGTCTGATCCAACAGTTGTACGTACTGGGAATGGCGCAGACAAAAATTCGCGGTAAGCCTGATCGTAACCAGCAAAATCTCTATGCAACTCTTGCAAGTGAGTAGTGACTTTCACAACTTGAGCAAATGTTGCACCTTTGGTCTTAAGAATTGCTTCAAGGTTTTTTAATACTTGACGGGTCTGTACGGTGATGTCGCCTTCTACAACTTTGCCAGTTACCGGATCAATTGGACCCATTCCACAGGTATACAAAAATCCATTAGCAATAACACCATGTGAATATGATCCGCCTGGGGCTGGGGCGCCGTCTGCTTGAAAATGTTCTAATGAATTTGCTGACATCTGCATCCTCCTTGTTAGAAATAAGTTCTTATATAGTCAATAACCCTATCTTGCTCATCTAGAACTGGGAATATCCGCCACTTATCAAATGTCGTACATGGGTGTGAAATACCACAAGCAACCCAATCTCCCACTTTCATCTCTGCACCTGGTTCTCCTATTAAAAAAGCATGCTGGTCATTTAACTTGGTGATTGATCCGAAAACTTTGCTATTTTGGGCGGTCCTACTAGGAACCGGATTGTCTAAATCAATACCAACATCCCGTTTTCCAAAGTTTAAAAGTGTTAAACCTGATTCAGCTTGCGAAACTACACTCCCCCAAACTTCGATCGCTGCCTCAAATTTAGGAGCATTTCCTACTGATGGCGAAATTCGACCATAGAAACCATCGTCAAAGGAAATATATCCACCGCTTCGTAAAATTCGCCTGACTCGGTGGGTAGTGGATGAGAAATTGTTGAACACCTTGACTACAACATCAAAAAATCCACTCCCGCCCGCAGAAACAATTAATTCAGGGCGATAAACATATTCACTCACCAGTGAAGCAGCGGCTGTAATCAAATTACAGAAACTTTCAATCTCTGCGATTTTTTCAGGAGTTCGCTCCCCACTTATGTTGCCCTCAAAACCAGTTACGCCTCTGATTATTACACCTGGAATTTCAACCAAAGATTCACATAAGGCCTTGATGTCATTTAAATCTCTCACTCCCCCGCGGCCATTTTTGTAACCAATTTCAATAAATAAGTGAATGGATCCAGAAGGAGTGTTTGCTAAAGCGTCTGAAATTAACTTTGCTCCTGCCAAAGAATCTACATAACAAATTACTTCATAAAGGGGATCCTTATTTATTTCAGCAATTTCTCTTAAATCTGAAATTTCGGTAACTTCATTCGCAATTATTATGGATTTAAATCCGAATTCTAGGAAAACGCGGGCTTGCCACATTGTTGCTACAGTCAAATATTTTGCTCCAAATTTCATCTGCTCTGCTGCAAGCTGTGGGGACATATGTGTTTTCACATGTGGTGCAAGTTCAAAAGCGATTTCTTCACAATATTTGGACATAGCCGAGAGGTTGTTTGTAAGAGCGCTTTGTCTCAATGTCGCAATAGGCGTTGTGAAATTTCCGTCAAACAAAGAAGATCCTTCGGTTATCAACTCGCTGAAAGTTTTACCGATACTTTTTCTGGAAAATCCTTTATATATAAAATCGACTTGCTCTTGATAGATATCTGAGATCTTCATGGTCAATGATCTCTTTCTACCGGATGCTCACTCTCAATTAATCTAATTGTCTGTGAACGTGACCGCATCACTATCGAGTTGCTTGTGATGCCTTTTGGCGAGAACCTGACACCCTGTAGTAATTCTCCGTCTGTAATCCCAGTGGCAGCAAAAAATACATCATTTCCAGAAACCAAGTCATTAGTCGTTAAAACTTGATTCAGATCTAAATTTGCCGCTTGAGCACGTTCGCGCTCTTCTTCTGATCGTGGCTTCAATCGACCTTGAATTACTCCACCTAAACATTTCATTGCACACGCGGCAATAATTCCTTCAGGGGTTCCGCCGATTCCCATTAACAAGTCGATTCCAGTCCCTGCGCGCGCTGCCATAACGGCACCGGCCACATCTCCATCTGTAATAAATTTTATTCGGCCACCAGCTTCGCGAATATCACGGACCAAATCATCATGACGTGGTCGATCAAGTACAACAACGGTCAATTCGCTAACTGACATATGTTTGGCTTTTGCTACTGCTTTTAAATTTGCTTTTACGGGCGCAGTAATATCAACAACATCAGCCGATTCGGGACCAGCAACTAGTTTTTCCATATAAAAAACTGCAGAAGGATCAAACATAGACCCACGTTCAGAAACAGCGATCACGCTAATTGCGTTGTTCATTCCTTTAGCTGTCAAAGTGGTGCCATCAATTGGATCAAGCGCAACATCACATGCAGGTCCTGAACCATCACCAACTTTTTCACCGTTATAGAGCATTGGCGCGTTATCTTTTTCGCCTTCTCCAATTACTACAATTCCATTCATAGCAACTGTGCCAATCATTCGGCGCATCGCATCTACTGCTTCTTGATCGGCGAGATTTTTTTCTCCACGGCCAATCCAGCGGGATGCGGCTATAGCCGCAGTTTCAGTTACGCGAACTAATTCCAGCGCCAAGTTACGTGATGGCAGCTGATCTGATTCGCTTCTCATAGGTACAGATTAGTGCGAGTGGCGACCCACAGCGCTACCTGTTTTACCTACTAAGAAGTCTAAATCTGCACCAGTATCGGCTTGGTTGACATGGTCGTAATAGAGACGTTCCCATCCACGTGTGACGGTGGCAGGAGGTGGAGACCATTTCTTTCTGCGCTCAGCCAACTCTTCTGGCGAGACCAGCAGTTCTAGTCGACGATTTTCAACATCAAGTTCAATCTCATCGCCAGTTTGTACGAGTGCAAGCGGTCCGCCAACAGCAGCTTCAGGAGACACATGTAAGACAACTGTTCCGAATGCGGTTCCACTCATACGTGCATCAGAAATACGGATCATGTCGGTGATTCCGCGCTCTAGTAATTTACGCGGCATTGATACGTTGCCAACTTCAGGGAACCCTGGATAACCACGAGGCCCTGCATGTTGCACGACAATAATTGAATTCTCATCTACATCTAAACTGTCATCATCTGAAACATCTACATAATCTTCAATCTGTGAAAAGACCAATGCTTTTCCACGATGCTTCAACAAGTGCGGAGATGCTGCAGAAACTTTAAGTACTGCGCCATTTGGAGCAAGTGATCCATAAAGAACTACAGTTCCACCGCCTGGATTTTGGAATGGCTTAGAAACTGGAGTAATAACATCTTCATTCCAGTTTTTGATGCCAGCAATATTTTCGGCAACGGTTTTACCAGTAACAGTGACGTGATCTCTGTGAATCATGTTTCCTAGCTCATTCATTACTGCTGGCAATCCACCTGCGTAGTAAAAATCTTCCATTAGATATTTGCCAGATGGCATTAAATTAACAAGTACAGGTACATCAGATGCAAGAGTGTCGAAATCTTTTAATGGAAGATCGACTCCAGCACGACCAGCAATAGCCAATAAGTGCACAACAGCATTTGTTGAGCCACCGATAGCTGCGTTAACGCGAATTGCATTTTCAAATGCTTGGCGAGTCAAAATATCGGAAACTTTAAGATCCTCTTCAACCATCTTTACGATCCGACGCCCGGCAATTTGTGCCAATGCGTAACGTCGAGAATCAACTGCAGGAATCGCAGCACTTCCTGGTAATTGCATTCCAAGTGCTTCGGTAACTGATGCCATTGTTGATGCTGTTCCCATCGTCATGCAATGTCCGGCACTTCGTGACATACATGCTTCTGCTTCAGCAAACTCTTCCAGGCTCATCGTTCCAGCGCGTACATCTTCGGCGAATTTCCAAACATCTGTTCCGGATCCAATATCTTTGCCACGGAATTTACCGTTAAGCATTGGACCGCCGGTCATCATTAATGTTGGAATATCAACACTTGCTGCACCCATCAGCATTCCTGGTGTGGTTTTATCGCAACCAGACAGGAGTACAACTCCATCCATTGGGTTTGCGCGAATTAATTCTTCAACTTCCATTGCCAATAGATTGCGATACAACATTGTGGTTGGTCGCATAATTGGTTCACCAAGTGACATCGCGGCAAATTCAAGAGGAAATCCGCCAGCTTCCCAGACTCCACGTTTTACTGATTCTGCAACACGTTGTAAATGCGCGTTACATGGGGTGAACTCAGACCAGGTGGTACCGATACCAATTACTGGCCGGCCATCAAATAGATCAGGAGCGAAACCTTGGTTACGCATCCATGAGCGATGGATAAAGCCGTTCTTCCCGGTGGATGCAAACCATTCACCGCTGCGGCGACCTGTTGGTATGTGTTTTGAACTCATGGCTCCCCCAAATTGACCCAAATTAATTGATACGAAGAATAACTTAACAATCCTGATCGAACCCTATACGATGGCCGGATATCTGAGCATAAGCCTTGTAAACCACGACAAAGGAAGTTGGAAATTCTATGAAATTTGCCCGATTAGGCGCCTTTGAAGCCGAAAAGCCAGCGGTAATGGTCTCTGAGACCGAAGCCGTTTTTGTTGACCACCTGATCAAGGATTGGAATCGGCAGGAGCTAGAAAATGGTGCGATCGCAAAGGTCCAAGCAGCAGATTTAAATGCACTTCCAAAAGTGAAGGTCTCTGATTACCGCATCGGCTCCCCAGTTGCCCGTCCCACAAAAATTGTTTGTATCGGACTTAACTATGCCAAACATGCCAAAGAATCTGGCATGGCAGTTGCCCCAGAACCCGTAGTTTTCATGAAAGCTGCAGATACCTGTGTTGGTGGATTTGATGACTTAGTTATTCCGCCAAACAGCGAGAAAACTGATTACGAAGTTGAGCTAGCCATAATTATTGGCAAGACCGCACTTTATTTAAATTCGCCTGAAGATTCGAAAAATTACATCGCTGCTTATTCAATTAGCCAAGATGTGAGTGAACGCCACTGGCAGATCGAACGCAGCGGTCAATGGGTTAAAGGAAAATCTTTTCCAACATTTAATCCAATTGGACCTGTGGCTGTTACTTCAGATTCTTTCAACCCACATGATGTTCGTTTGTGGTGCACCGTGGATGGCGAGAAGCGTCAAGACTCTCGTACTAGCGATTTAGTTTTTGGAATTGATCACATCGTTTGGTATTTGAGCCAATTCATGGAGCTTAAAGCTGGAGATATCATCAACAGCGGAACTCCTGAAGGTGTTGGAATGGGCTTCAATCCTCCGAAATACCTAACGGCCGGTTCAGTTGTAGAAACCGGAATCGAAGGAATCGGAAGTATCACCTCAAAAACTGTCGCATTTAAGCGATAGTAAAAGATACTTATTTAGCGACAATTACATTTGCCAGTGGTAATCCACTGGCAAGTTTTTGCAACTGTTCTTGAATTAACTTTCTTGCTCGTGACTCAAAAATTGATGTATTTCCCCCTACGTGCGGGGCGATAAACACACCTGGCGTTAGCCAAAGTGGGTGATCACTCGGCAATGGTTCCGGATCAGTTACATCAAGTGCTGCCGTAATGCGACCGCTCTTTAATTCAGTAATTAACGCACCTGTATCAACGATTGCACCGCGAGCGACATTTACCAATAAAGCGCCATCTTTCATTTTGGCAAGGCGGGCCGCATCAAACATCTTTCGACTTTCATCATTTAGCGGCAAAATTAATATGACTACATCTAGATCTGCCAAGTTTTCATCTAGCTCACTAATCTTTTTTGCTCCATCAGAGCCAGATCGATTGAATGGAATAACCTCAACATCAAAGCCAGAAAGATTACGTTCAATAGTTTTGCCTATCGAGCCATAGCCAATTAATCCAATTTTGCGATCATTCATTGAGCGAAATTTCTGATGATTCCACTCGCTCTTGGCTTGAGAAAGTGCAAAAAATGGAAAACCTCTGAGTGATGCGATTGTTAATCCCACTGCTAGTTCGGCAGTGGAAGCATCATGGATTCCGCGTCCATTGCACAACGTAATTCCGGGGCGAACAAACTCCATAGCATCGTCATATCCGGCGTTTGGCATCTGCAAGGTTTGTAATGAGCTCATTTTTTTGCTGAATTCAAGAGCAGTTCTTCCACCCATATATGAAGGCACGTAGAAAGTTATATCTGACAAATCCGAACTTTCTAATGGACGGTTTGCTGGAGATAGCCGAGTTATTCCCTCTGGAACTTCAAGGTCATCCCATTGAGTCCAAACTACATGTTTGCTCATAATTAGATCGCCTCATTTACGTCTGCAGAGATTGTTACTACAGGATTACTTAATACTCCAAGACCATTTACCGTAATCGAAATGACATCGCCTTCTTTTGTAATAAATTCTAGCGGCGGAATAATTCCGGTTCCTGTTGATAGAATTACTCCATCAGGAAAAGTCTGGCAGCGGAATAAATAATCAACAAGATCAGGCAAGGTGCGATTTAATCCTGAAAGCGCAGTATCTGCTTGCCAAACAATTTCACTCCCTCTTTTAATCTCTGCATGAATGCTCATCTCGGCGGCACTTGGTGCCAACCAGGACAGAGTGATATCTGGGCCGAGTGATGTTGAACCTAAATAAGATTTTGCTTGAGGTAAATAAAGAGGATTTTCTCCCTCAATAGTTCGCGCAGTCATATCGTTGCAGATTGAAAAACCTATAATCTCGCGAAACTTATTCACCACAATTGCTACTTCTGGTTCAGGAACCGAGGCATCTGAGTCATATCTGATTCCGATTGGGTCACCATTTCCAACTGTGCGGCGACATGTAGCTTTGAAAAATAATTCTGGACGGTCGGCTTCATAAACCCGTTGGTAAACATCAGGTGTGTCGCTTTCCTCTTTGCGGGCATCACGCGAACGCAGGTACGTAACTCCAGCGCCCCACACTTCGGTTTCGGGTGCAACAGGAGGAACAAGTTCACCTGTGACCACTTCGCCGGCATCTTTTTCGATTGCCGCTTTCAATTCACTCATTCGAATTTGCAAAGCTTGTGTCAGGGTTGGGATCCCAGGAATGGTTTTGAATACACCATTTTTACTCACCACTAGTGCAAATGGGTTAGAAGAGGTTGAGATGACGGCAAGTTTCATAAATTCTCCTTAAATTCTGGCGTTAGCCTATCGGTGGTTTAGCGGTAGATGAACGCACAATCAATTGATTTGACGGGTCTGTCAAAACATTTTTTTCAATAGCTCCGGTTTCCATTTGCCGAAGTAACATGCCTATTGCCACCTTACCCATCTCATAATTTGGCATTTTCACCGCAGTTATTGGGGGCCAAGTGGCATCTGCAAACCAAATATCATGAATTGAGACAAGTGAAATATCTTCGGGAACCCGCAATCCCAGAGTATGTATTTCAGCTAACGCCCCGAGGGCTGCGTTGGCATTTGCAACAATCAACGCAGTTGGCCGATTCGGTTGGCTAAGAATTTGCGAAACTGCTTGGCGACCATCAACCCCAGTATAGCCAATTCTTGTGACCCAATCTGAATTTATTTCTAGCTTTTTCCGATTCATTCCAGATACAAAACCAGCAAAACGACGCCCACCAGTTGGACTGCTTAATTCACCTCCCAGGAACCCAATTTTTTTGTGTCCCAAAGAAAAAAGATGTTCCAGTGCCAACTCAACAGCACCAGAATCGTCAAAAATAATGTGGGAAGTTTCTGAATCGTCTCGAGAATTTATCAAAACAATAGGAAGGGTTCCAGATGTTAATTTAGCTAAACCTTCTTTGGTAATTCCATCTGGCGCTTGCAGCAAAATACCATCAGCTCTTCTTTCGGCAACTATTCTCCTGAGCCAAGTATCAGCATCCTCGACTTCACTTGCCCGATTAATTAAAACTGACAGATCAAGAAGTCGCGCTTGTTCTTCGACTCCTTGAGCGATTTCACTGAAAATTGAATTTGCGTAATCAGGTGTGAGTAGGGCGATCGCACTATTTTTTGATAATCGCAATGCCCTCGCTGCGTGGTTTGGCTGGTATCGCAAGCGTTTGGCAACTTCAAAGACTCGTGCTCGTGTTTCTTCTGCAACTCTAAGAGTCGGGTCTTCATTCAGAATTCGTGACACTATTGAAATTGAAACGCCTGCTTCTTTTGCAACATCCACTAATTTAGCCATCAGTTAAAGTTTCACAACTTCATTAGTTTTAATCGATTCATAGAGTGCAGCAATCAACTTAAGCGTTCCAAGATTTTCCTGCACACTTGAACGGAGCTGTTCTTTTCCAGCGATTGCACCAAGAAGCGATCCCATAGTTCCGATAAAGGCATCTGGGAACCAGCGCGTTGTAACGTCGTAAGGCATCCAGCCTTCAGTTGGCAATTTTGATGAGTTAATTTCTAAAGTGTCGAGTCGTCCTGTTGGGTAGTCGTACAACAAACCGAGCGTTCCTCGAATTGCACCACTATCTCCATCAATTCTGAATTCTGCATAATTATCTTCACCGCGGTTTACATGGTTCGTATGAACTATTGCGGTTACCTCTCCCGGATACTTATATGTACTAATAGTTCTAGTTTCACCAATTGGGAATTGGCCTTTAGTCCGACCGGCAACGCAATAAACCGAGATCGGTTCACCCAAAAACCAGCGAATCACATCATGATAATGAATGGAATGAACCATGATTTCTAGCTTTTCCATATTTTGAGCCCAAGGAAACATCTCCCATGGAGTTGCTAGGTTTACTGTAATTGAGATCGAAGTTACGTCTCCGATCCAGCCCAGATCTACCATTTTGTAAGCCGCCGCGATACCTTCTTCAAACCGTAACTGTTGATTTACTGCCGCAATAATTCCAGCATCATTTGCAGCCTTTATCATTACTTCACCATCAGAAATATTTGTTGCTAATGGTTTTTGCGCCAAGATGTGGCGTTCACTCTTTGCAACTTCAATGAAGATATCTCGCTGTGCTGCTGGAGGTACAGCTATATCAATAACTTGCGCCGAAGTTTCGCGCAATAGCGTTGTTAAATCTGGATAAACAAGAGGTATGCCATGTCGACTAGCTACATCTTTTGCACGTTCTTGATCTACATCTGTTATCCCAACGATTTCTAACCCAGCTTTTTTATACGCCGGAAGATGAGCGCCATCTACAATTCCACCTGCTCCAATAATCGCTATTGGAAGTTTATGGGACTCTGGGATCTCTAACTTTACAAAATTCGAGATATCCTGAAATTGATTACTCATTTCTCAGATTTTTCAAATCCCTCACGGGCCTTTTTTGGATCTCTATACTTCACTGTCTGAAGGTGTTCACAGTAAAGAACTAGCTCTTCATCATCAGCACGAAATACCTCATAACTAACTCTAAATAAACCTAACTCTTCGTATTTGGGAGTTTTTTCAAGCAAAGTCCGCATTGTGTAAATGGTGTCATTTACAAAAACTGGTTTGATAAACCTAAGTCGATCGTAACCGTAGCTAAAAGTTTGAGTGTTGTTGTGCGCCATCAATCCCATACCGAATGAAAAAACTAGCGCTCCAGGAACGATTCTTTTCCCGAACATCCCCTCTTTTGTGGCGAATATTTCATCTCCAACATAAGGATGCATATCAAGTAATAGGCAGTTGAAAAGCATCATCTCACCCTCAGAGATCGTTCTCCTGATCGAGCGATCCACTTCTCCTACTTGGTAATCCTCATAGTACTTATTATCTTGATTCCAGACTGGAACCTGTAAACGCTTAGCGACATCATGGTTAGGATTTTTCATAATTTCCCCCCTAGGAATTCTTTGCGAATCTTTTCGGTATCTTCGCCAACTCTTGGTGCGCCTTTGCGGCTTTTCAAAGTTTTTCCATCTAAACGCATAGGTGATCTAGTGGTTTTAATCTTGATCTCATCCGCGTCGCCACGAACCGTTTCTTGCATCATTTCTAGTTGAGCAAAACCATCATGTTCCACTAGCTCAGAGAGAGTTAGCACTGGAGCACACCAAACATCTGCTGCATCAAGAATCCCGAGCCAATGCTCTGTTTTTTGAGTTGCTAAATATTTAGAAAGTGCCTGAGTAATAACTTCCTGGTTGCTCCACCAATCTTCCGGGTTTGTGAATGCTGCAATTGATTCAAGACCGATTAATTCACCAAGGGAATTTACTGGAGTCATTGCGATAGCTAGATAGCCATCTAAGGTTGGATATATTCCATATGGCGCTGGCAAAAATGCGTGTGCGGCATTTCTAGGTCCACGATTAACTCTTAATTGATCATCAAATGAATGTGCACTCAATAACTCAAACTGAAGATCAAGCATTGATTCAGCCAAGCTCGTATCTACAAATCCGCCAATTCCAGTTCGTTCACGACGCAATAGAAGTGCAGTTACCCCATGAGCAATATGAATAGAGGTAAGAATGTCAGCAATTGCAATGCCTGCTGGGATTGGCGGTTCGTTCTTACTGCCATTTAACCACGGAAAGCCAGTGATTGATTGAGCCAGTAAATCTTGCCCTGGTCGATCTTTCCAAGGGCCTTTTTCCCCATATCCTGTAGCGCTGGCATAAATAATCTTTGGATTGATTGCTTTTACTGCCTCATATCCAAAACCTAACCGTTCCATAACGCCTGGACGGAAATTTTGAATGATGACATCCGCCTTTTTTATCAACTCAAAAACATCTTTTTTATCATTTTCATTTTTTAAGTCAGCTGCAAAGCTTTCTTTGTTTCGGTTCATAATATGAAAAGAGAGGGTGTCCCCATCACTTGCAAGGCCAGCAAAGGCAAGTGTTCGTCCAATGTCGCCAGTACCTGGTCGCTCGATTTTTATTACTCGAGCACCTAAATCTGCAAGACGCATGGCAGAAACTGGCCCAGCTAAAAATTGACTGAAATCAAGAACTAAAATTCCATCCAAAGGGAGTTCTGGCCTTGCAATACGTTGCGACATCAATCAACCCTTCAACTTGTAATACTGTGAATTAATCGACGTGAAAAACCTCAGGAATTGCGTGCCACCATTCTCCGTCTGTTATTTCAGCAACTGGTCGTTGCATTGGCTTCATAACATCCCACCACTCTTGAGTTTTTGGGTCTTCAGCCATTTTCGCGGTATCTGCTTCATAATCGTTACCGACATACTCAAAGTATGAGAAGAGCAATTCACCATAACGATAAATTGAGTAATTGCGAATATTACAATCGTAGATAGTTTTCAAAACCTCTGGCCATACTGCCGCGTGATAACGCTCGTACTCAGCCCAATCGGCTTTTGGAATTCCAAGAACTGATCCATATCTTTTCATATTAATTAGCCTTTCCTATTTTGATTAGAGTGAGTAGAACTTGGTAGCTGTGCGGTATTTAATATCCTCTTGTTGCTCAAGTGAGAAATGGGAAATTGCAGCATTTTGGGCTTTCCATACAGATTGATAATCATTGGCTAGTAAAATTACTGGCCAATCCCCTCCTAGCATTGTTCGATTAGAACCAAAGACCGAAACAATATGGTCTACATATGGAAGCCAATCTTTAAAGCTCCAATTAGGTGCTGAGACTGTATTCAGGCCAGAGATTTTTGCGTAAATATTTGGATATTTAGCCAGTTGAGCCATTTCACTTGCCCATGGCTCCCATACTTTGTTTTTAACATCAGGTTTAGATAAGTGATCAATCACAATCTTTAAATTTGGATACTTCTCAGCAATTATTGGAAGACAAGAGAGGTGTTCGGAGTTAACAGATACAAAATCCATTACTAAGTTATGAGAATCTAGCAGCCCGATCCCTTCCAAAACTTCTGGCTTTAAAATCCATTTAGGATCCGGATAATCGTGGATCAGATTTCGTACACCTTTGAAGATTGGATTCTTAACTAGGACATCTAGTGCAGCGCTTGCCTCAGCTGGCCGATTTAGTGGAACCCAGCCAACTACGCCTTTTACAAATTTGTATTTCGCCGCAACATCCAACATGTAAAAGGTATCTGCGTAAGTATCGGCAGATTGGACCATCACAGTTCCAGTCACTCCAGCCGGTTCGAGCTCTGACTCAATTAGTTCAGGCCCAAAATCTCCATAGATAACTCCGAACTCTGGCTTAAGCCATGAGTATTCGCGTTCACTGATTATCCAAAGATGTTGATGCGTATCAATTAATTCATTGTTTGAGCTCATTTTAATTCGCTTTCTAACGGTTCACTAAATAGATATGAATAAGCGATAAAACAGTCTCGCCATGCTGATTAAGAACATTTACTTGCTCATCTATAAAACCGAATTGATCATTTTTCTTTGTGTGATCTCTTTTGCCGGTGATCTCCGTAGTGACTTTTATGGTGTCCCCAATGAATACCGGCTTAATGAAACGAATTTTGTCGTACCCATAGCTCATTGCATCGGGGTTTATCTCTCCAGCCATCATTCCGACGCCTACTGAAATAATTAAAGTTCCATGTGCCATTCTTTGTCCGAATGGTTGAGTTGCACACCATTCCGCGTCCATATGATGAGGGTAGAAATCACCCGTTTGGCCAGCATGAGTCACAATGTCCGCTTCGGTAATTGTTCGGCCAAAACTTTTACGGGTACTACCGATTTCATACTCCGAAAATTTCATTCGATCACCGCATATCGATCATATAAATCAGCGATTAATGAAACTTCCTTGCCAGTTAATTTTTTCGCGACTAATGACGGGTGAATGATCTTCGAAATTTCCATTTGAATATCAGGCCACCCAATGACATGTGGCCGGATCCATGCTCGTTCAAGAGTTCTTAGCGTATTTCTAAAGAAGTAATTTGTAATTTCATTACATTCACGACTCTTCCAAGCCCTTAAATTTCCAGGCTGTCCACCAGCTTTGGTGTAAACGGTGGATTGCACATCGCCTTTAGCCAAAGTTAGTGCTGCTTTGAAAGCAGCTTCAGGATTTTTGGTCGCACTTGAAACAGCAATCCCAGTGCCACCTAAACAAGCACCACTCGCCTGCCCATCAAAGGAAGGAATGTCATCATATGAAAGTAAGTTTTTGCGGAATCCAACTCTTCCATAATTGGTGTATCCATACAGTGCAACAGCATGTGTGAATGGACCATCCTCGGCGAGTGCTTCTGCTGTATCTATTGGATTAAAGGTTGCACAAAAATCTGGAACTAGATGAGTAAATTCAATCATTAGATCTAACGCTTGCGCTGCGATCTGGTTATCAATGAAATTTTTACTGCCAGCAAGAGGCGCGCCTAGTTGTGCACATAAAGTTGCGAACGTACTAAAAGCATCTACGGGCTTGTATGGCCAAAGCAACTTGCCAGCTTTGCCAATTTCTTTCGCATCATTCCAAGTAAGTGGTGCGCTATCTGCGCGATCAGGCCGGTAAGCACTGACCTGAGATGCAGCATCTAATGCCAGTGCCCAGTGCTTATTTCTAAATAAATAAGAGTGATGAGATCCACCAACACTTTCTTGAGCTAGTTGATCTAAATCTGCTGCTGATACAAAATCTTCAAAAGGTAATAACGTCCCGGCAGCTACAGCGTCGGGAACGTGTGGGTAATCGATAACCATTAGATCGAAATCTTGGTAGAACTCCTCAATTTTCTGATCGCCAAAAGCCAGTAGTGATCGGGCAGTCCAATCCACAGTGATACCCAAGTGGCTCTGCAAAAAAGGATCTGAGGCCACTAGGCAGCCATGTCCGCGAACATGCTCCCAAGTCATTCCGGTTAATTTGTGCTCAACTGGCCTTAAAGACATGGCCAGAGATTATGGGAAAACGATTTTTCAGTCAATAGGTGGGATTAAACCGGCTGCCTCTAGTGCAGCCCAAGCTTCTTGTGGAACTTCGCTATCGAAATCTGCGATGTTGGCTAGCAACTCCTTTGGGCTGCGTGAACCAGTTAAAACTGTGGTGACCGCTGGGTGGCGCAGCGGGAATTGGATCGCTGCGGCAGTTAAAGAGACGTTGAAAGTTGCCAACAGATCTCGAATTTTTTGCGCTTTGGCAATTATCTCATCTGGCGCAGGTGCATAATGAAAAGTAGCACCGGCTACTGGGTTCGCCAATATTCCTGAGTTGTAGACGCCACCAATCATGACTGAAACTTTTCGCTTCATGGTCTCTTTAAAAAGTTGATCCTGTGATGATTGATCTAGCAATGAGTATCTACCAGCAATTAATACGATATCGATATCTGTCTCTACAACAGCTTTTACAGTTGGAGGGCAGTAATTCATTCCCACTCCAATAGTGCTAACTAATCCTTCAGAGCGCATTTTTTCTAATTCAGGATAAGCAAATTTGATTGCCTCATCAATTCGGTCATCCGCATCATGGATTAGCGCAACATCAATTCGATCGACACCCAATCGGACCAGGCTTTCTTCAAATGATCTGCGAATTCCCTTAGCTGAGTAATCAAAAATAGGTTCGACTGTTGTGTCTGCATCGGCAAATTCAGCAAGTCCACCTGCCACAGCTGATCCCGATACTGGGTTTAATACCCGCCCAACTTTTGTTGAAAGAACATACGGCTTATTTGCTGCATTAAGACCACGCCCTAATCGAACTTCAGCTCTTCCAAATCCATATAGTGGAGCTGTGTCGTAGAAATTAATATCTGCCGCAAAGGCAGCTGCAATGACGCCATCGGAATCTGCTTCTGGAACTGAGGTAAATAATCCACCTAGCGGAGCGGTACCTAATGAAAGTTTAGTTACTTGGAGACCAGTTCTTTCAATCTTTGCTAACTCACTATGGCGTGGCATCAGACCTACCTCTTTCTTAACTTCTAATTAAATCAAGCGGTGCTTGAAGTTGAAGAACTGATTACTTGTGCACGGCCCGATTCCAATCTTGCAACCGGAACTCGGAATGGTGAGCAAGATACGTAATCTAAACCTAACCCGTGGAAGAAGTGAATACTTCTTGGATCTCCACCATGTTCACCACATACGCCTAATTTGAAATCAGGTCGCAATGCGCGCGCTTGCTCTGTTGCAATCTTGACCAAAAGGCCAACTCCATCTTGATCAAGGGATTCAAATGGATTAAATGGCAATAGTTCAAGATCCAGATATCTTGGCAAGAAGGTAGATTCGACATCATCGCGACTAAAAGCCCAAGTTAATTGAGTTAGATCATTAGTTCCGAATGAGAAGAAATCTGCATAATCTCCTAATCGAGTTGCAGTGATGGCCGCTCTAGGGGTTTCAATCATTGTTCCAATTGGAATATCTATCTGCTGTCCAGTTCCTTTAAGAGTTTCGGCAATCTCAGCCTCTAGTGTTTCGCGCAGATAAAGCAATTCTCGTTGGGTGGCTACCAATGGGATCATTATTTCCGGTTTTGGATTATGACCAAGTTGTTTTACTTCAAGGCAAGCGTGCACGAGTGCTCGAACCTGCATCTTAAATAATTCAGGAATCAAAATGCCAAGGCGAACTCCACGTAGACCGAGCATCGGATTCGATTCATGCAGACGTCTCACCGCAGCAAAAATTGCTTGATCTCGAGTAGATACTTCAGTTCCGAGAGCTTCAGCCTTTGCCATCTCGCCGGTAAGGGAAGCTAAATCTGGTAAGAACTCATGAAGTGGTGGATCTAATAAGCGAATAGTTACTGGTAATCCAGACATCGCCATCATGATGCCGACGAAGTCTGCACGTTGAAGTGGTTCCATCTCTGCGATAACGCCACGCTGTACGTCTTCATTTTCTGCTAAAACTAATCGCTCAACAAAAATGCGGCGAGGACCTAAGAACATATGCTCGGTACGACACAGACCAACACCTTCTGCACCAAGAATTCTCGCGCGTACTGCATCTTCTGGAGTATCGGCATTTGCCCTGACTCGTAGTGCACGGATTTGATCAGCATGTTTTAAAATCCGATCAACTGCTTTAACAACAGGTGATGCTTCGTCGGCTCCTGCAGACAAACGACCTTCTAAGTAAGCCGTTACCGGTGATGCAATAACAGGAATTACTCCGGTGTAGACCGCACCCGTTGTGCCGTCAATTGAAATTGTTTCGCCTTCATAAACGGTAAGACTTCCCACCGTGAATAAAGATGCGCGCTCATCGACAGAGATGCTTTCAGTTCCGCAAACTGCAGTTTTGCCCATTCCGCGAGCAACTACAGCTGCGTGCGAAGTTTTTCCTCCACGGCTAGTCAAAATTCCTTCTGCGGCAACCATTCCCACTAAATCATCAGGGCTAGTTTCCCGTCTGACCAAAATTACTTTTTTGCCACTTCTAGCCAAATCAAAAGCTCTGCGAGAATCAAAAACAACTTCACCTACAGCAGCACCTGGAGAGGCTGGAATTCCACGTGCAATCTCCTTAATTGAGCCACTCAAATCAAATTGCGGAAACATTAATTGCACTAATTGATCGCCAGATGTACGAGATAGCGCCTCATCCATCGTAATTTTGCCTTCATCAACTAATTGAGTCGCAATACGGAACGCGGCTTCAGCGGTTCGCTTACCCACGCGAGTTTGCAAAATCCATAACTTCCCACGCTCAACAGTAAATTCGATGTCACATAGATCGCGATAATGGTCCTCAAGTAAACCCATAACTTTTTCAAGTTCAGCATGTACAACTGGCTCTTTTTTGGCCATATCTGCAAGTGACATCGTGTTGCGGATTCCAGCAACTACATCTTCGCCTTGCGCACGGTCTAAGTAATCACCGTAACTTCCAACTTCACCAGATGCAGGATCGCGAGTAAATGCAACTCCGGTTCCAGAATCATCACTCAAGTTTCCGAAAACCATAGATTGAATATTTACTGCTGTTCCTAGGTCAGATGAGATTCGCTCACGACGTCGATAAAGTTGAGCTCGCTCAGAGTTCCATGAATGAAATACAGCTTCGACCGAACTAATTAAATGTTCTCGTGGATCAGTCGGGAAAGGCTTACCGGTAACGATCTCAATCTCTTTGATAAACGCCGCTGCCAAAGCCTGTAGGCCGGCTACATCTAACTCTTGAATGCTTTTAACTGAGTGAGATTCAAGCACGCGATTTTCAATCTGATGAAACTCTGCTGGCGGTACATCACAAACGATGCGTCCATACATATCTATGAAGCGACGGTAAGAGTCCCATGCGAATTTTTCGTTTCCAGAAATTTTTGCCAAACCCTCTGCAACTTCAGGGGTCATTCCGACGTTTAGAACAGTTTCCATCATTCCTGGCATGGAAAATTTAGCGCCAGAACGAACTGAGACCAATAAAGGTTTAGTCGGATCTCCGAATTTTTTATCTAGACTTTTTTCTAAATCGTTTAATGAATTATTAATCTCAGAGATTAATTCTGAGGGCATTTTTCCAGAAGCTAGGTATTCACGACATGCTTGCGTTGTGATTGTGAATCCTGGAGGTACGGGTAAACCCATCCGAACCATTTCGGCAAGGTTTGCGCCTTTTCCACCTAATAAATCAGATTGAGTACGATCCCCAAAAGTAAATGGGTAGATTAACTGCGCGCTCATTCCGCTCCCTTATTTAGCCAGATTCTCAGGACTAGAGTGCCAGAACTCTACTGAATCAACCCTTGACCGAGCCACCAAATATGCCCCGAGCCAACGAGCGCTGAGAGCCGATGAAAACGAAGATGGCTGGGACTATCAAAAGAACTCCGACAAGCGCATTTCCGGTACTTAGGCCCAGCCCCAGGCCGACAGGAAGCGGAAACAATTCAGGGGAATTTAGCATCATCAAAGGCAGTTGATAACTATTCCATAACACTATGAAAGAAAAGAAAATTAATAGGCTCCAAAGCGGTCCTGACATCCGAAGGGCTAGCCGCAGAAATACTCCCCATTCCGAGAGTCCGTCAAGACGGGCCGATTCAAGAATTTCTCGAGGAACTACTGTGGTGAAAAATATATAAGCTAAAAATACTCCGAATGGGAATGGGGCTGAACATAAAATTATCCCTAGGCGTGAATCTGTGAGTCCAATTAAATCTAAGGTTATATAAAGCGGTAAGACTAATGCGGTCGTAGGAATAATCATATAAATAAGCACAGTAATTAAAATTACTTTTTTCCCTCGAATTGGAATCACGGCAAGTGCATAACCAGCTAATAATGCAGTTGCGATACCGATTGCCATCGCAGCCAATGTATATATGACAGAGTTGCTCAACCAATCATAAATCACTCCATTTTGAAAAGAAAATAATCCGGAAATGGTATATCGATAAGTTTCAAAACTTCCAAAGCTCATGGGTGGTAATAACTTTAATTCATCACCAGTTTTGCTGGGTGCCAGAATTAACCACAAAAAAGGAGTTAAAACTACTCCGGCGACAAACAACAAAAAAAGATTTGGAATTAACCTCTTAATAACGATCAAATTAATGGGCCCCAGAATTATCTGGATAAGACGAATATGAAAATATCTCTTCCATGCTTTTCCAAGCTGCCTCTATATCTAGACCTTCTGGCCATGGTCGAAAATGCTCGCCCATCAATTCGACCCAATTCTCTGGACTGACATTTGTACTTAAAATTCGATCGTGATTTGTTTTATCAATAACCGCAGGTAATTCTTGGTATGAAAATAGGCAATTTTCATGTGCACCAATTATATAATGCTTATTGAATTTGCGTATCCCTTCTTCTTGAAGCTGAAAATGATAAAAGACATAACTGCAATACTTTTCTGGACGTAAATAAACTATTGAGCCAAGGCTTTCACGGGGTGATGCGGAATCCCGCCAGACAGATTCAGAGCGTGGAATGGCATCGTGAAAGATATCCAGCATCGAAACAAATTTTCTGTTGCCACTCTCCCCCGGCCAATCCATGAGAATTCCATCAAAACTGGAAGGTAAATCAAATTTTGAAAGAGTGATCTCAGATTCAAGATAAATAAAAAGCAGATCATTAAATTGAAAGAGCTTGAAGAAACCAACATTTAACCTCGCAAGCTGGGAATTAATCTCACCATCTTTCTCTCGCAACAACTTAGCAAAAAGCTCAAGAGATCCATCTTGAATTTTTGCCTTAAATTGATGTCGAAATAAATTTTCCATTAAAGATCATCAAACCCAATAAATTTTGGCTTGTTTGAATTTAACTTCATCTTTATTTTTAATTTAGCTGATGAGTTAGCAGGTAATTCCACAGCAAATGAATTCTTATTTATTTCTGTGGTGACACTAACTTCGTGAAGCTCTGGCGATCCATATGCTCGCCTTGAGCCAGGGTAGATGAGCAGTGCTCCTTTATCGCCGGTATAAATAGCTTGCTCGTATCCATCAACAAAACGATCGCCATGTTTTGGATCGGTACTTTCTGATTGTTGAGTAACCGACTCAAATTGATGCTCGCCAAATGCTCCAGCAAGAAGGACCACTCTGCGAGTTTGAGTGATGCTGGTATTTACCAATTCAACCCAGGTTTCATCCTTGGTTATTTTGGTTACCAATGCCGCAACTTCATGCGGTAAGCCGATCCGACCAGCATCTGCATCAAAATATCTAAGTCGTGCTACCTGTAAGCCACCGTTGTAAAGAACTTGTGGCGCTCCCAAAGTTAATTGGGTCAAGATTTCAGTAACAATTGGTTGCACCTCTTGCCAGAAATGAATGTTTACTCCACCAGGTCCACTGATTACTTCGGTCTCCATTAATCGCATTCTGCGAGCCACTTGACCTAAAGCCATAGCTAAAGCAGTAGCTGGATAATTTTCATTTTTCCCATGTAGGTACAAGAACCACGGTGCCTCATGACCGGCTTCTTCTTTGTTTCGAGTAGGAGATAGATAACTACCAAATGGAGCGATGCCCTCTATTAACTCCTCCATAAATTTTGTGTCCTCATCACTCATAGATAAGTACCAAAGCCACGTTGGAAGACTCATAATCATTGGCGAATAATCAAACCAGCCATCTTTTCCATAACGATAAGGAACAAGCACCACTGGCTTATCAACTGGAACGCCAAATCTTTCGGTTCCAGCTTGCAAACTACTTTCAGTTTCAATAATTGTGCCAACGCGTCCAAGAGATTTAACTTTCTGGAGCACTGTTCTGGTTAGCTGCAATACGCTCTTATCTCCTGATACTAAAATTGCATTTAAAGCTGCGACCAAGGTTGCATGCGAGACGCTGTAGAAACCGTGTGGCCAGGTCCATCCGTAATGTCCACCAAACCATCGACCATCGTGCAATCCACCAACTTCGCCGTTCGGGGCAACGTTGTCAGGAACAATTCCATCATTGGCTTCTGCTCGATCTACCCATCCTTGAATGTACTTATTAATCCAATCGGCGGAGCTTTGCTCATTGTCATAAAGCCATTGGTTAGCAATCAAAGAAGTCACAGCAAGATTTACAGCAACGTCTCCATAGCCTAGGACGCGTTCCATTTCAGCAGCCATGAGCATAGATTTTTCTTTAACTGCCAAATCTTCCCACTCATTAATACCTTCTACGTAGTGCAATGGCAATCCATATGGCTTCATAACGGAATTGATGTCTCCTGCAGGATATCCATCTTGGTTTTCCTGACCCAGGCCTGGTCGCAAACCGTCAGATCCGTTATGTGGCGCAGGGATAATGTTTTTGTCTGCAACATAATTTGGTGAGTTTTTGCCAGAATATAGATCTGCAAATTGTTTAGCTAACTTCTTAAACTCTTGGTCTTTTGGATCGGCAGCACAGATCGCATAAAAAAAGATCATTGATTCGCCTTGGTGGAACCAATCGTATCCACGCTCGTATTGATCTTTAACTAAACCAAGCTTAGTTAATTGCTCTGTTACGCCTTTCCAAGATTTCTTTGCTGCGCTTAATATTTCTTCGCTTCCACCAAGCATATAAAGTGCTGGCCAGTTGAAAAATGCCTCATAAAAATCATCTGCCCCATCGCGAGAATGATCCATGCTCTGATTGAATATTAATGAACCATCTGGGTTGCAAAACTTCTCATCAAAGACCCTCCAGCCTTGATCTAATACTTCAAATAAACGCCTTTGCAATACT
>Ga0214921_10001286_pt1 | contig 43288 bp, 41 predicted proteins | sample LL1505_MetaG_FD_177992 | JGI IMG/M metagenome (GOLD analysis project Ga0214921, IMG submission 177992) | Freshwater microbial communities from Lake Lanier, Atlanta, Georgia, United States - LL-1505 | ecosystem: Environmental > Aquatic > Freshwater > Lake | place: USA: Georgia | collected...
CTACAAATGAATGGAAAGATGGCGAGAGCCTCTTCCTTCAATGCCAAATCTGGCGTCAAGCTGCAGAGAACGTTGCAGAGTCACTCACAAAGGGAATGCGCGTCATTCTCTCTGGACGACTTAAGCAACGTTCGTACGAAACAAAAGAAGGCGAAAAGCGAACAGTCTTTGAGGTAGAAGTTGATGAAGTAGGTCCATCACTTCGCAATGCGACAGCTAAGGTCACACGTACCCAGCGCGCAGGCGGAACCGGTGGAGCTGCAGCACCTGCTGCAGCAGATTCATTTAACGACGATCCATGGGCTGCAGCAACGACTTCACCCGCCGGCGGTGGATGGGGAACATCTACAACCGACGAACCACCTTTCTAACAACTAACAATCCATTCCTTCTATCCAACCAAAAGGTTAAGTAGCCAAACGGTTAAGTAGAAGGGCCCGAAAAGGAGCACCACAATGGGAGCAAGAAATAACAAGGCTCTACGCGAGCCAAAGAATAAGGGCGCGAAAGCTGCTGCCTTAAATAAGAAGTTCAAGAAGAAGCCATGCAGTTTCTGTCGCGACAAGGTTACATATATCGATTACAAAGATATTGCGACCCTTCGTAAGTACATCTCAGATCGCGGCAAGATCCGCGCTCGCCGAGTAACAGGTGCATGCACACAACATCAACGCTCAGTAGCAACAGCTGTCAAGAACAGCCGTGAAGTTGCGCTACTGCCCTACACATCTTCAGCGCGATAAGGAGAACTTAAATTATGAAACTCATCCTTACTCGTGAAGTAAATAAGCTTGGTAATGCAGGCGATGTTGTAACTGTAAAAGATGGCTTTGCACGCAACTTCTTGTTGCCACGCGGAGTCGCAATTGCATGGTCACTTGGTGGCGAGAAGCAGATCGATGGAATTCGTCGCGCACGTGCTGCACGCGAAGTTCGCGATCTCGATCACGCTAAAGAGATCAAGACAACTCTTGAAAAGGCAACAGTGACAATCAAGGTAAAGACCGGCACAGCTGGTCGCCTCTTTGGTTCTGTTACAGATAAAGATATTGCAGCTGCAATTAAGTCAGCTACAACTATCGATATCGACCGCCATAACCTCAAGACATCTGGTCACATCAAGAAGACCGGAACACACACTGTAAAGGTTTCACTTGCACATAACATTGTTGCAACTGTAAATCTCACAGTCGTCTCTGCTTAATAGTTTTACTTAAGAAGGCCCGTCACGATATGTGGCGGGTTTTCTTATTTATAGCCAACCAGATTTCTTGAATTTCCTAAATAACATGAGTGTGACAAGAACAAGTGACCCAAGTACAAGGGGATAGCCGAATTTCCAGCGTAATTCAGGCATCGTATCGAAGTTCATTCCATAGATTCCGGCGACCATAGTTGGAACTGAAGCTAGCGCAACGTAGGAAGTAATCTTGCGCATATCTTCATTCTGTTGCAGTTGTACTTGAGCGATTTCTGCTTGAAGAGCGGATGTAAGTAGCGCATCAAGTCCTGCTGCAGCATCAGATGCGCGCGATAGATGATCCAAGGTATCTCTGAAAAAAGGAGTTAATTCAGTCGGAATGTTTCTTGCACCGATACTTGCAATATGTTGCAGCGGCGAAAGTAGAGGGTCAATTGCATGGCGGAATTCAATAACCTCACGCTTTAGAAGATAAATCTCTTGTGATGCGCTTTCGCGAGTATCTCCAAATACCTTATGTTCGACTTGCACCACATCGGTTTCAAGTTCGATTGAAATGTCAATGTAGCAATCAATTACATGGTCCAGAATCGCATGAAGTACTGCGTAAGGACCCTTAGCTAATTGATCCGGATTGCTCTCGAGTGTATGGCGAGTGTTGACAAGTGGAGCACCGTTTCCGTGACGCACTACAACAATAAAGTGCTCACCGATAAAGCAGAATATTTCACCCGTTGAAATCTGACTTCCACGATCTTCATAAAAGGCAGTCTTCAGAACCATCGCCTGCACGCCAGGATACTCTTCGAATTTTGGGCGTTGATGTGCAGTCACTGCATCTTCAATCGCTAGCGGATGAAATCCAAAGTCTCCAACAACTTTTTCAAATTCATTTTGGGTTGGTTCAGCAAGCCCCAGCCAAACAAACCCGCCATCACTTTTAGCTTTCTGAATTAACGCAGGAAGATTGGAAGGCTCGGTGTAACGTCTGCCATTTTGGTAGAGGGCGTAATCAACGATCATGGGTGAAGTCTTCACTAGAAATATGAATATGAGATGACATCTCACTGTGTGAGAAGTTGAAATTTACTTTCATCCACAAGGGCTATGAGAAAGAAGCAGCCCTGACCTGCGGGTATGGGCAGTGTTAGCACCAAATCAATAGTTACCCACATTCCATCAACATGTTCTGCACAGCTTTTCACGCTTATCCACCCACTTGTACACACCTTTATCCCCATGCACAGGGAGCCTTTCTCGCTTACTGAGCGTGTGGGGCATAACTTTCACTCGTTGGTGTCAGTGGTCTAGAGGAAGGTATGTCGCGTGAGCATTGCAGAACTACCTAATACCTCTCGTAATAACGGGCAGTACAACACTGTCGGCGTTGAATTCGAACGTACACCGCCACAAGATCTTCAAGCCGAGCAATCAGTTCTTGGTGGAATGTTGCTATCAAAAGATGCAATTGCAGATGTCGTAGAAGTACTTCGTGAACGAGATTTCTATCGTCCTGCACACGAACTTATCTATGACGTCATTCTTGATCTTTATGGCCGTGGTGAACCAGCAGATGCTGTCACTGTTGCAGCTGAACTTACAAAGCGCGGCGAGATTGCACGCGCAGGTGGTGCCCCTTATTTACATACGCTAATTTCATCGGTACCAACAGCTGCAAACGCTGGTTACTACGCAAAAATCGTTCTTGAACATGCAATCATGCGCCGCCTTGTTGAGGCCGGAACAAAGATTGTCCAACTCGGCTACGACCAAAATGGCGAAGTAGATGACGCTGTTGATGCTGCGCAAGCAGAGGTCTATGCAGTTACCGAACGCCGTTCATCAGAAGATTATGTGCAACTCAATACTTTATTACCACAAGCACTCGATGAGATTGAAGCAATCTCTAAAGGCATTGGTATTGAAGGAGTGAAATCTGGTTTCCGCGATTTAGATGCACTCACTCATGGATTTCATCCGGGCAATATGATTATTTTGGCAGCTCGTCCTGCAGTAGGAAAGTCAACGCTGGGTCTTGATATTGCGCGCCATGCTGCGATTCACGAAAACCAAACTGCAGTTATCTTCTCTCTTGAAATGTCGAAATCTGAAATTACTATGCGTATGTTGTCAGCTGAAGCACGCGTAGGACTTAACAGCATTCGCTCAGGACAACTCAGCGATGAAGAGTGGTCGAAGCTCGCGCGTCGTATGGGTGAAATCTCTGATGCGCCGCTATTCATTGATGATTCACCCAATCTTTCGATGATGGAGATTCGCGCAAAGGCGCGTCGCCTTAAGCAACGCCATGATTTAAAGCTTGTTGTTATCGACTACCTACAGTTGATGTCTTCAGGTAAGCGCGTAGAAAACCGTCAACAAGAAGTATCTGAATTTTCACGCCACCTTAAGTTGATGGCTAAGGAACTCGATGTTCCTGTTATCGCTATCTCACAGCTCAACCGTTCACCAGAACAACGTACCGATAAGCGTCCAATGCTCTCGGACTTACGTGAATCTGGCTCTATCGAACAGGATGCCGACGTAGTTATCTTGCTCCACCGCGATGATATGTACGATTCACAGAACAGATCCGGTGAAGCAGATTTCATTGTTGCTAAGCACCGTAACGGACCGACTCGCACAATCACAGTCTCTGCCCAACTTCACTTTGCGCGCTTCTTCGATATGGCGCCAAATGTTGGTGCAGGTCGAGACTTCACTCAATCAACAGCAGCAGGGGTGGATACGCAACCGACTGCGCCAGGTGATGGTGGTTGGAACGAATAGCTCTTTCTTAACTTACTCTGTTGGTAACGATTTAGAACGATCAGCTAGATAAATTCCAACTAATACAACTATTGCGCCAATCAGTTGTAAGAAATCCCAACTCTGACCAAACCAGATCCATGCAAAACATCCGGCCATTACTGGCTCGAGCATTCCAATAACGCTACTTTTAGATGCGGTGAGAAGACGCATACCGGTGAGAACGCAGAGATAAGGAATGACTGTTCCAAAGACTGCAGCCAGCGCCATCATCGCCCAACCAGGAACCATTGTGCCTGCAGCGATTCCGCCTAAATCCATCGTCTCTGTAAATACTTCAAAGGGGAAACTCCATGGCGGCAATACAACGAGCCAGAAAATTGATGCAAAGCCCATACCAAAGATAAGCAGCGCAATCGGTTCGCGTTTCTTGCCGATTTTCTCACTCATCAAGAAGTAAGCAGCTAGTGCAAATGCGCTTCCTGTAGCTCCCGCGATACCAATTAAGTCAAAGGTAAATCCATCCCAGACTTTTGCAACTAAAACTAACCCAAGAAGTGAGAGCGCGATCGCAACCCACATTTCGCGCGCCACAAATGCTTTGCGAATAAATTTGATCCATAGCGCAATCCAGATTGAGGCGGTGAATTCGATAATCAAAACCAGCGCCAATGGCACCCCGCGTTGGATACCTAATAGATAGCCAAAATTAACCATTGCAAAACCGATGACGCCGTACAAACCTAACTTAGGAATTTCGCGGCGGGTTAACTTGATGATCTCGGGGCGAGTAAGAAGAACGTATGCGCCAAGAGTCAACACCGCTGTTACGGAGCGAAATTCAGCTAAGCGAAATGCGGGTAAATGCTTGAGAACTACAGTGACAACGATTCCGCTGAGTGAGAAAAATAAAGCCCCCAGGGCAAGAAAAAACTCACCACGATGTTTTGAGAGCATCCGGTGAGTTTATCTTAGAAATGTTAGAAAGCAGACTCTGGAATCTCCATAATCGTTGAATCAGTTGCTTCCACAATTTTACGATCTGCAGTGATATGAGGAAGAACTGTTGCAACAAAGAACTTTGCTGAAGCAATCTTTCCTGTGTAGAAATCAGTATCTTTGCCTGCACCAGCTGCAAGTTTTTCTGCTGCGATATCTGCTTGGCGAAGTAGTAGCCAGGTAATAATCACATCACCAACAGCCATCAGCGCACGTGATGTGCTGAGGCCAACTTTATAAATTTCATCAGCCTTTTCTTGTGATGCCATCGCATGTCCCACGAGGACACCGATGATGCCATTGAGATCGGCGAGGGCTTTTAAGAGAGCTTGCTTCTCATCGGCATGAAGACCGTTTGAATTTTCGGCAAATGCTTGTATTTCTTTTCCGAGCAAACCAAGTGCGCGGCCACCATCTTTGACAACTTTACGGAAGAAGAAATCAAGACCTTGAATTGCAGTGGTGCCTTCATACAAGGTATCAATCTTTGCATCGCGGACATATTGTTCTAGTGGCCAATCCTGAGTAAAGCCAGCACCACCAAAAGTTTGAAGAGACTCGGTACCAAGAAGTGTCCAAGATTTTTCAGATCCAAATCCCTTAACTACAGGAAGCAAGAGATCATTCAGTCTCTCCATCTTCTCAATCTTCTCTTCATCAGCTGCAGCTCGTGCTAACTCAATCTCATCTTGAATGGAGGCGGTATAGAGCACGAGTGCGCGCATACCTTCGGAATAAGCCTTCTGCACCATCAAGGAGCGACGGACATCTGGATGCTTAATGATTGTTACTCGTGGGCTTGCCTTATCGTTCATTACCTTCATATCGCCACCTTGCACACGAGTCTTTGCGTAATCGAGCGCTTGAAGATAACCAGCAGATAAAGTTGCAATCGCTTTAGTTCCAACCATCATGCGGGCAAACTCAATAATTTTAAACATTTGGAAGATTCCCTGATGGACATCGCCCAACAAATAACCAACAGCAGGCTCTTTCTCGCCAAGATTTACTTCGCAAGTGGCAGAGACATTAAGCCCCATTTTACTTTCGAGAGCTGTGACATAGACGCCGTTACGCTTTCCGAGATCGCCTGTTTCAAGATCAAACATAAATTTTGGAATGAGGAAGAGCGATAAACCTTTCGTTCCAGGTCCGCCACCTTCACGACGAGCAAGAACAAAGTGCATTACATTTTCGTAAAAATCAGCATCTCCTGAAGTGATGTATCGCTTATTTCCTGTGATGTGCCATGTGCCATCTGCTTGTTCAACAGCTTTTGTGCGACCAGCGCCAACATCAGAACCTGCATCAGGTTCGGTAAGTTGCATCGTTGCACCCCAGTGGCGATCAACCATGTGCTTTGCCATCTTCTTTTGCACATCTGTTCCTAAAACGTATGCAACTTGTGCAAACGCGTATCCAGATGCATAAAGATGGATTGCAGGATTTGATCCCAGGACCATCTCAGCAATTGCCCAGCGAATAGAGGCTGGAACTTTCATGCCACCTAAATCAACGGGTGCATCAAGGCGCCACCATTCGCCATCGATGTATGACTTGTAAGACTTGATAAAACCTGCAGGCAGATTCACATTGCCAGTTTCTTTATTGAGTATTGCGCCAACTCGATCGCCTTCGACAAAGGATGCAGCTAAATCGTTCTCACATAAACGCTTCATCTCTTCCAACATTCCCATCGCAGTATCGCGATCGAGTTCGGAGTAGATAGATGTACCCAAGACTTTCTCGCGACCAAGAAGGTCAAAGAGGCAGAATTCGATATCGCGCAGGTTGGCGTTGTAATGGCTCATAGGGCAATAATGCTACTCGCCAGTAACTTAGGCAAGCGCGGGGACCTTTTTCTCACCATTAGCCCCTGGGATATCTGGAATTCATCTCTTGCAAGCAGTATTGCGCTATGAAGATCCTGATTGTTGGCGGCGGAATTATCGGCACAACCCATGCCCGAGCTGCCCTCATGAAGGGCCATGAGGTAATTCATCTCGAGCGCGATGAGACTCCACAGAGCGCATCAGTTCGAAACTTTGGTCTTATCTGGGTAAGTGGTCGACGAAGTGGAGAAGAGCTAGATGTTGCAATTCGTGCTCGCGAAATTTGGGAAGAGATTCATTTAGAAAACCCTGAACTAATCTTTCGCGGCAATGGCTCTCTCACGCTTGCACAGAATGAAGCCGAACTTCGGGTTATGGAAGAGTGTTTAGATAAGAGTGATGCCCATGCGCGCAAATGGGAAGTATTAGGAAAGAAGGAGACACAGAGAATAAATCCTGCCTTACGTGGAAATTTTATTGCATCACTGTGGTGTCCACTCGATGGCGCTGTTGAACCAGATTCAGTACTGAAATCACTTCGCATGGGACTTACCAAGAATGAGAATTATATTTGGAGAAATTTGGTCGACATTGTCGATATTAAATCATCGGGAGATCGCGTCACCGCAGTTGCAAAGAGCGGTGAAGTATTTGAGGGAGATTTTCTTATTCATTGTCCCGGTGCAGATCACAGTTCGATTTTTAAGGAACAGTTTGACACTGCGCCAATCAGAAAAGTTTATTTGCAGATGATGAGTACCGCCCCGTTTAAGGAAGAGATCACTACATCAATTGCTGATGGTGATTCGATGCGATATTACCCAGGGTATGACGTACCTAGTTTGCAACACTTACCTGCACAACACCCAGTTGCAGAGAAAAACCACATGCAACTACTTCTTGTCCAGCGCGCAGATGGAACTATTACGATGGGTGATACACATGCATATGAGGAACCATTTCCTTTTAAGTTAGAAGAGCCGCCATACCAATACTTACATGACATCGCTAGCGATTTATTTGGCAGAAAACTCCCCCCAATTACCCATAGGTGGAGCGGTGTATATAGCCAACAGACTGAGGGCGGAGTTTGTGATCGCCGCCGAATTGCGACAAATATTATTTCTGTTACCGGTCCCGGAGGGCGCGGAAACTCACTTGCACCAGCCATTGCGGAAACCACCCTAGGAGAAATTAAATGAAGCCAGGGGAAATTCAATGAATCTAGAGATGGCCGCTTTCGACGTTGCAGGAACAACGGTGAAAGATGATGGAATTGTTATCGAAGCCTTTAAAGTCGCATTTGAAATGACTCAACCGGATTTATGGCCAACCAAGGGTGCGCAATGGACTCAATATGCCATCGACACCATGGGTCAATCCAAGATTGAAGTATTTACTACACTTCTTGGAAATGCAGAAGCTGCCTACGAAGCAAATATTGCCTTTGAGGAAGCTTATGTGAATGAAGTTGCAGAGCAAGGAATCTCACCAATTCCAGGAACAATCGAACTCTTCGCCGCGCTTCGCGAAAAAGGGATTCCAGTAGTTTTAACTACAGGCTTTAGCCGTTCAACTCTCAATGTATTGCTGACTGAATTGAATTGGTTTGACCTCGTTGATTTAACAGTGACACCAGAGGAGGCAGGTCGTGGAAGACCCCACCCAGATATGTTGCAATTTGCGGCACAGAAAGTAAATGCGCCATCATCAGAGTTCTCGCTTGTGGTGGGGGACACAGCTTCTGATATGAAATCTGGAGTTGCTCATGGATCCAAGAACATTTTCGGTGTGCTGAGTGGCGCACATTCGTATGAACAACTTATTGCAGGCGGTGCGACATCTGTTGTTAACTCTGTAGCCGACATCTCTTCATTTATTTAACATATTCCCGTCCATCGCAGTTCAGTTACATTACGTTAACAATTAACTATTTAACCCCCGCTTGTTATTGCATCAAGTTGATACTCCTCCCACAATCCTAAGGAAGGGATCGAAAATATGCGCGCAAAGCGTTTAGTAGTTGCTGCAACATCTGCAGCAATCTTGGTGTCAGGCCTTGTTGTTGCAACAGCACCTGCTCAAGCAGCAATAAATTACTCAACATGCACAGACCTAAAGTCATGCGGTGGCATGGATGCACTAGTTAAAGCAGCACAAAAAGAAGGAACTCTTAATGCCATCACCCTCCCACGCACATGGGCTAACTACGGCGAAATGATGGATACATTTAGCAAGGCATTTGGTATCAAAATCAATGATGACAACCCAGACGGCTCATCAGCTTATGAAATCCAGACAATCAAGACTGCCCCTGCATCCAAGATTCCAGACCAGACAGATATTGGAATTACCTACGGACAGCAGAATGAAAACCTTTTCGCTAAATACAAGCCGGCAACATGGAGTGACATTCCTGCTGAATACAAGCAGCCAGATGGTCGCTGGGTTGGAAGCTATGCAGGAGAGATTTCATTCCTATACCCAACATCACTTCCAACACCTCCAACTTCGATCGCAGATCTCGCAAAGCCAGCTTTTAAGGGTACCTTTGCAATGGGCGATCCAACATCTGCACAAGAAGCGCTGATGTCAGTTTTTGCAATCAATCAATCAGCAGGTGGAACATTTGATGATGTGACTAAAGGCTTGAGTTTTATCAAGGCACTTAAGGCCTCAGGAAACTACGTGACTGTTGCACCTTCAGCTACAACATTTGCAGCTGGTGCTTACAAAATAGTACTTACATGGGACTTCAACTGCCCAGGTGTTGTTGCTAAGTATAAGGAAGCTGGAATTGACATGAAGTGTGCAATTCCATCAGACGCAGCAATCATCGGAACACCCTATGTAACTGGTATTCCAGTCAAGGCTCCACATCCAGCAACTGCTCGTCTATGGACTGAATTCCTTTACTCACAAGCTAAGGGAAAGATCTCTTCAACTCTAGGTTCAACAAAGGGTATGTCAGGTTCAAAGATTTTCGCTTCACTTATGGGTGGACAGAACATTTGGATCACAGGCGGAGCTCACCCAATCACAGAGCCTGCAATGATCAAGAAGGGTCTCAATGTCGCACCTCCAAGCGTTGTGATTCCTTCTGCGAAGAAGGGCAGTACCCCAAATCCAGATCAGCAAGCTGCTGCGAAAACAGCAATCACTGCGGTCTGGCCAACAATCTCTTCTAACTAATCGCTAAATCGAGTTAGGGAGAAACGGTAAATTAATGGGAGCAGTTGAAGCACAATCTCGCGTTCGCTCGAGTAGCCGAAGTTCTGGCGTGCTTCCTCTGCTCCCATTTTTTGCCTTCACAGGTTTCTTTTTACTTTGGCCAGTTGTTGCGGTTACTTTGAAGAGCTTGAAAGGTAAAAATAATGAATGGACACTAGATAATTTTCGACCAATTATCCACAGTGGTCCTTACTTTCATTCATTTATAGTTTCAATAAAATTAGCGATTATTACCGCTTCAATCGGGTCCGTTGTTGGCGCATTTTTTGCTTTTGTTATCGTCACGTATGTTGGTGGACGTTTAAAAAATGTTCTTGATTCTATTTCGGCAGTTTTTGCAAATTCAGGCGGCGTGCCTTTAGCCTTTATGTTCATAGCGGCTTTTGGATCTAATGGTCTTGCAACAAAATTTATTCGATTTTTGGGCTACGATATTTATGCTGGGCATTTTACAATCTTTTCATTTACTGGTGTCGTATTGGTTTATACATTTTTCCAAGCACCTCTTATGATCTTAGTTTTTCAGCCAGCGATTTCTGGCATGCGAAAAGAATGGCGGGAAGCAAGTACCAATCTTGGAGCAAGCGCACTTACTTACTGGCGAAGAGTAGGAATTCCTATTCTCCTGCCTCCATTTATTGGAGCTTTTTTCCTGCTATTTGCTGGCGGTTTTTCAGCGTATGCAACAGCCAGAGCACTCACCAGTGGAACTGTTTCAATCGTTCCAATAGTTATCGGCGCTTTAGTCGATGGTAATACTCAAGCTAGCCAAGCTAACCTGGGCGCTTCATTGGCCGTAGGAATGATTGTGGTTGCACTCGTTATCATGATTGGGTATGTATGGGCGCAGAAGAGCACTGCAAAATGGCGTCAAACTTGAGAAACTCATCATTACAAAAGTGGTCAATTATTATTTTTGCTTCCCTACTAGGTTTCACCCTTTTCATACTTCCGGTCATTGCATCTTCAATTTACAGTTTCCAGAAACCAGGTGGAAAGGGATATTCCTTTATTAGCTACACCTGGCTCTTGCACCAAGCTGGATTCTTTCCCAGCGTGGGAACATCTCTAAAGTTGGCCGTGCTAGCTGGAATTCTCAATATTTCGTTGATGGTTCCAACGATGGTCTATCTTAATTTCACGGGGCAGAAGCTCAAACCGCTAGTTGATTTCATCTGCATTCTTCCACTGGTAATACCAGTAGTTTCTCTAGCAATTGGCGCTCAAAATGCAATGCCATCTTTTCTTCAAAATACCCAATACGAACTCGTATTCTTCTTTGTCATTATTGGTTTGCCATTCACATACCGCACACTTGATACCGCCCTTCAAGCCATCTCGCTAAAAACTTTAGTTGAAGCATCAAGAAGTCTAGGAGCATCATGGATTCGTACAATTATTCGCGTCATAGTTCCAGCTATTCGTGGGGGCATAACCGGAGCGCTATTTTTGACTTTTGCATTATCAATTGGCGAATACACAATTACATCGCTCTTGCACTGGGAAACTTTTCCAACGTGGACTGTTGTCGCTTCACAGCAGAATATTCTTGGTGCTATTGCACTTTCTGTCTTTAGTTTTGTTAGCGCAATTGCGCTCTTAGCAACGGTTGCACTCTTTTCTAAAAAGGGCGCACGACAAGTAGGGGTGGACCAATGAATAAAAAGGATCGCGTCAGTAGCACACTTGAGCTGCGTGGAGTTAGTCGTAACTTTGGGCCGGTTACAGCCCTAGATGGCCTAGACCTTGTGGTTGCGCCTGGAGAACTTGTCGCACTTTTGGGGCCGTCTGGTTGCGGTAAGACAACCGCTCTTCGCATTGTCGCTGGACTAGAAGTAGCAACGTCAGGTGAGTTATTTGTGAATGGTGAGAGATACAACGAAGTAGCCGCAAATGCTCGAGATATGGGCATGGTCTTTCAGTCATATTCACTTTTCCCAAACCTCAATGTTTCCGAGAATATTGAGTATGGTCTTCGGGCACGCAAGATTGGATCTGCACAACGTGCTAAGCGAGTTGCGGAGATGCTTGAACTCGTTGCCTTAGAAAGTAAGGCGAAATCATTTCCACACCAACTCTCCGGTGGTCAGCAGCAGCGAGTGGCACTCGCCCGTGCTTTAGCAATCGAACCCCGTGTATTGCTTCTGGATGAACCCCTTTCAGCGCTGGATGCACAAGTCCGTAGTCAGATTCGCGATGAGATTCGACGAATTCAATTAGAACTTGGAATTACGACTCTTTTCGTTACCCATGATCAAGAGGAAGCGTTAACCATTTCTGACCGCGTTGGGGTTATGAGTAACGGTCGCCTCGAACAGATTGATATCCCAGATGTTCTCTACAACAACCCAGTGTCAACTTTCGTCGCTAACTTTGTTGGAACTATGAACCACATTCCTACGATTGCATCTGGTGACACTGTAGATATTTTCGGCAAGAAAATTCGTGTCAAGAATTCGAAGGGAGTCAATGGCTCTGTGTCAGCCCTTGTACGACCAGAGAGTATTGAAGTCACACGAACATCGGGTAGTGGAAATGCGAAGATCATCACTCGCTCGTTCCTCGGAGCCTCTTCACAGATTATCTGTCAGACCGCAGAAGGCGCAGTTATCCAGGCGCTGATGCCAAGTCACGAATCCGGAGATCTCCATCCCGGTGAAGATGTAACACTGAATGTAACTTTGAACGAGGTGCTCGTCTCACATGTCTAATTCACTCGATGGAAAGATCGTTCGTTCTAAAGCAACTTCAGAATCAAAGTGGACCGACTTGGTTATGGATAGCGGAGAGATTGCTATTGGTAGCGAACCGCGCGAACGTAAAGCGCTTGCAGCATTCATCCATCTAAGTGATATACATATTTGCGATGCAGCATCTCCAGCACGCCTAGAATTTCTGGATCGCATTGCAGATCCAGATAGTCCACTTTCGGCACTCGTTCCATATGTCGGCACATATCGAGCCCAAGAGTTTCTTACTACGCAGGTTCTTGAAGCAATGGTGCGAGCTGCTAACGAAATTACACACGCACCCATGACTGGCGCTCCAATTGATGCAGTTGTTGTAACGGGTGATGTAACGGATAACGCTCAGAGTAATGAACTCAATTGGTATAAGACGATTCTTGATGGTGGGAAGGTAAATCCTAAGAGTGGAGATAGCGCGAAATCAGAAGCTGCGCACTCATCTAACCCGGAAAATTACGATATTCACTTCTATCATCCTGATGGCCCTCCAGCAGGTATGGAAGCGGATCGCCCACACACCTTGCACGGATTCCCCCATTACAAAGGCCTTCTTGCGGCATCGGAGAAAGAATTTACTGCCGAAGGAATGGAGCATAAGTGGCTTGCCGTGCATGGAAATCACGATGCTCTATTACAGGGAACTGCTGCACCAACACCAGTGCTCGATGAATTGGTGCAAGGAAGTGCAAAACTTTCTGAACTGAAGAGTATGGATGATTTGGCAACACTCTTTACAGGATTTGGAGAAGTAGGACCTGCTGTATACCCAGGTGTGGACCATATTGATACTGTTGAAGTTACTGCAGACCCACGACGCACATTGACAACAATGAATGAGTGGGTAGATATCCATACCAACTGTGGGCATGATCACGGCTTAGATCACGAGCAGCCAGAGACTGCATATTGGTATCGCAATATCGGTGCACGAGTTCGTCTGATTGGTCTAGATACAGTCAATAGATTTGGTGGTTGGCAAGGATGTATTCACCGTGAACAATTTGAATGGCTTCATGAATTACTGGAGGCATCAAAAGATAAGTATGTTGTGCTTTCCTCACATCACCCGCTTGAGAATTTATTTAATGGCTATGTGCCAGACGGCGTGGGTGAGCCTGCCCTTGAAAAAGAAGTTCGAGAACTTCTTGAGAAGTATCCCAACGTTATTCTCTGGTTCTCAGGACATGTACACGATCATAAGATTCAAGAGTGTGTAAAGAGTGATGGCACACATGCATTCTGGGAGATCCGCACAGGTTCACATATTGATTGGCCACAACAATCTCGCGTTATCGAAATCATGAAAGCTGAGCATGACCAGATTGTTATTGGAACTTCAATCATCGATCATGCTGGACCGTTGTTATTTAAAGGAAGCGAGAAAGAGTTAAGTGACCCAGTGGCACTTGCAGGATTCTCAAGGCTTCTGGCTGCCAATGATTGGCAGCGTCATCGTGAGGGCATCAACTCCTTTGAATCACTGGAAGGCACCCCGGAAGATAGAAATATTTGGCTATGGGCGAACGATCCCCTTGATTAACCAGAAGGCGTTATAGGCTCTGCCCGTGCTTCTCAGTGACCGCGATATTCGCTCCGAAATAACTGCCGGCCGCGTAGCCGTTGAACCTTTTGATGAGGCGATGATCCAACCATCATCGGTGGATGTGCGCCTGGATAAATTCTTCCGCGTCTTTGAGAACCATAAATATTCAGTGATCGATCCATCTATGGAACAACCCGAGCTCACACGCGAAGTGATTGCCGAAGATGGCGAAGCATTTATCTTGCACCCAGGTGAATTCGTTCTGGCAAGCACCTATGAAATCATCACACTTCCTGATGACATCGCAGGGCGCCTAGAAGGAAAATCTTCACTCGGCCGCCTTGGTCTACTTACACACTCAACTGCTGGATTTATTGATCCGGGTTTTTCTGGACATATCACTCTCGAACTTTCCAACGTTGCCAATCTGCCAGTGAAGCTATTCCCAGGCATGAAAATTGGTCAGCTCTGTCTCATCAAACTCTCGTCTCCAGCAGAACACCCATATGGATCGGCAATTTACGCTTCGCGTTACCAAGGACAACGCGGGCCTACTCCAAGTCGTTCCTTTATGAATTTCCACCAGAGTAAAATCAAGTAACCACCCAAATACTTTTATCTGGGGGAATAACAACCAGGCCTAAGGGGTTGAATAAGGTATGAAATATATTGTTATCGGAGCTATCGCACTTCTCGTTCTCTTTGTCATAGCTCAATATAACCGACTCGTGCGTTTAAATATTACAGTCGATGAAGCATTCGCTCAGATCGAAGTTCAGCTCAAACGTCGTGCTGATTTAATTCCCAATCTGGTTGAGACCGTAAAAGGATATGCAAAGCACGAACAAGGAACATTTGATGCAGTTGTTGCAGCTCGCGCAAAGGCGACCAGTGCTTCCACTGTTGCAGATGTTGCAGCAGCCGATGGCGCTCTCACCAACGCACTTCGTGGATTGCTAGCAGTTGCCGAGGCTTATCCAGATCTCAAGGCATCCGCAAACTTTTTATCACTGCAAGAAGAGCTATCGACTACCGAAAATAAAGTTTCATTTGCGCGCCAGTTCTATAACGATAATGTTCGCTCGCTCAACACCGCTGTAAAGACAATTCCTACAAGCTTCTTTGCAGGGTTGGCCAAAGTCAGCGCTCGCGAGTTCTATGAAGTGGAAAACCCAACAGATCGCAACGTTCCTAACGTTAAGTTCTAATTTCTTCAATGGCTGAAAATAACTTTCGTGCACTTGAATCTGCCAATAAGGGTAAGACATATTTCTTGCTCGCCGCTATGGGTGCACTTACCTGGCTTGTTGCATATGCAGCGTTAACTTATTTTGGTGCAGGCACGACATCAACAATTGTTCCCATAGCTGTTGGCTTTGCACTGATTGGCGTCTGGGGATCGTATTACGGCTCAGATAAATTAGTTTTAACCATGACGGGTGCAAAGCTCATTACGCGCGAAGATGCACCAGAACTATTTAATGTTATTGAAGAAGTTGTGATTGCAAGTGGCCTGCCAATGCCAAAGGTTGCAATTGTTGAAGATAGTGCACCTAATGCTTTTGCAACTGGTCGCAACCCAGAGCATGCACTTATTGCCTTCACAACACGCATTTTGGAAGTGATGGATCGTGATGAATTACAGGGTGTCATTGCGCACGAGATGTCACACGTTGCAAACCGCGACACATTAGTTTCAGCAGTTGCTGCAACGACTGCCGGTGCAATTGCAATTTTAAGTGACTTCTTAACGCGGATGATGTGGTTTGGTGGTGGACGCAGAGATAGAGATCAGAACCAGAACCCACTCGCACTTGTTGTTTCATTAGCAGTCTTGATACTGGCACCGATAGCTGCGATGCTGTTGAAGTCTGCAATCTCTAGAAAACGTGAAGCACTTGCAGATGCGACTGCAGTTTCTTTCACTCGAAATCCCGCAGGGCTACGCAAAGCTTTAGAAGTACTTGCTGCTGATTCGACAGTTGTTAGACAGAAATCAAATGCCGTTGCACATATCTGGATTGAATCACCGCTTGATGGAAAGAGCGTCTCTAAATTATTTAGTACGCACCCACCGATTGAAGAACGTATCGCGACTTTGCGTGCGATGGAATCACTGGGACCTACTAGCTCTTAACTCTGGCTACGCGGGAATTGCAAGGTGAAGGTAGAACCTTCTCCAATTTTAGAATCAACCCTGACACTGCCTCCATGGCCTTTCATTACTGCATCAACAATTGAAAGTCCTAGGCCACTTCCTTCTTGACCAGTACGTGCACGTGAACTATCGGCGCGATAGAAACGTTCAAAGATGCGTTGCTGATCTTCAACGCTCATGCCCGGACCTTTATCTGCAACCGATACACGAACCGATGAATCATCAGCGCTCATGGTGACTGTTATGGGAGTTCCAACTGCAGTATGAGCACGGGCATTTGCAAGAAGATTTGCAATAACTTGGTGAATACGTGTCTCATCACCCAACATAAAAATTTCTTCATCTGGGATGGCCACACTAATGGGATGGTCAGGGCCTGCAGCTCGCGATGAAGCGATGGCATCTGCGATCACAGTATTCATATCTACCGGCTTAAATTCCATATCTCGTGCTTGATCTAGGCGCGCTAGGAGCAATAAATCTTCAACGAGTGAACCCATTCTCTTTGATTCACCTTCGATGCGGCCAATGAGCTCTTTCGTCTCTTTCTCACCAGTAACAGCACCTTGTCTATGCAGTTCAGAGAAACCACGTATTGCAGTAATGGGTGTGCGCAATTCGTGAGAGGCGTCTGCAACAAACCGGCGCAACTTATTTTCACTCTCGGTGCGAACTGCAAATGATTCTTCAATGCGGGAAAGCATCACGTTGAGTGAATTAATTAGTCGACCAACCTCTGTCTTTGGCGCCGCTTCTGGCATACGTGCAGATAAATTTCCTGATGCAATCTCTTCTGCTGTCTCTTCGGCATCTTCTAATGGTCGCAAACCAACTTTAACAACTGTGCGAGCAGCGATTGCCATCAGTAGAAGTAATACCAGGCTGATAACAAAGAAGAGAAAACCAAGTTTCCCAACTGTGTTATCTAATTCGGCCAGGGATTGTGCGGCAACGACTGTTCCAGAATTATTTGGTAATGATCGTGCAATCGCGCGGAAATCTGCACCGGGTGCCTCAATCGTAAATGCTTGATCACCATGACGTGCAACTTCTGCAGGCAGTAAACCCTGCACATAATCGCTAATAGATGCTGAGTTGAGATCACCGCCGAGGCCGCCCACAATTTTGCCATTGGGATCTAGAACAGTGAGTGAGGTAGTTGTTGGAATTCTTTGAAGCGGAGTATTTGGCACGGCACTAGCAGGTGCATTGTTGCCTTCGTCATCGTTATTCGTTTCAAAAGTTTCATGTGCGATACCGGCGCTGACAATACGTGGAAGTGTGCCACCAGTAATCGCCCCAAGCTGATGATCAATTTGGGAAGTTAAGTAACTTTTTAACGCTGAGTGGGCGACCACACTGAGTGATAGAAAACCAACGGCGCTGAGGGCCACGACACCCAACGTTAATCGGCTGCGTAAGCTCCAAGTGCGAAGTGGGCTATTCATGTGGTTACTTTGCCGCAGGCAAGCGCAATCTGTAGCCAACGCCGCGCACTGTATGGATTAAAGCAGGTTCATAGATATCAATTTTCTTACGCAAGTAAGAGATATAAGTTTCAACAATGCCAGCATCGCCACCGAAGTCATAATCCCAGACATGATCTAGGATTTGCGCCTTTGAAACAACGCGATCAGCGTTGATGAGTAAATAGCGAAGTAGCGTGAATTCTGTAGGGGATAGTTCAAGAAGTATTCCTGCGCGGCGTACTTCATGCGTTGCTTCATCAAGTTCAAGATCTGCAAATCTGATTTTCTCTTCATCAACGTCCTGTGTTGTCACACCAATTCGGCGAAGAAGTGCGCGAAGACGAGCAACTAATTCTTCCAAACTAAATGGCTTAGTCATGTAGTCATCGCCACCGATAGTGAGTCCTTGCACTTTATCTTTCATCTCATCTTTTGCAGAGAGAAAGAGAACGCCAACTTCAATTCCTTCATTGCGAATCTGGCGACAAACTTCAAAACCATCGAGATCTGGCAACATCACATCGAGAATCATTGCGTGAGGTTTAAATTCTTCAGCGATAAGTAGCGCTTGTGAACCAGTTGCAGCTGTGCGCACATCAAATCCCACAAACTTTAAACTCGTTGCGATGAGATCACTGATACTGGACTCGTCATCGACTACGAGGATGCGTTGACCTGCTGGTTGTGTTGGCATGTCAGTAGCCTCCTCGTATTTGCTGAGTGAATACTGAGAATAGAGAGTTATTCGCCATAGGGTTTTCCGAGTGCCGTTCTGCGCTGAATTACAATCATGTAACTCCACCCACAATGGGGATAAACCCTGTGGAGAAATCCATTTTTAACTTATTTTCGATGCACTTTTAATAGGAACCCTCACCCCTGCGACAAAAGTGCGGTATTGCCCACTCCTAAGGCTTTTCAGGGTTATTTCACTTTTCATTTAACGATAGGATTTGAGCCTGCTGTTGAGGAATTACCGCTCTCCAGCCCCATAGGCAAGATTTGAAGGAGCCCACTTTGGCTGATGTGAAGAAGGAATCTGGCGGATATGACGCCTCCTCCATCACCGTTCTCGAGGGGCTAGAGGCTGTCCGCAAGCGTCCGGGAATGTATATCGGTTCAACAGGTGAACGCGGTCTGCACCATCTTGTCTATGAAATCGTCGATAACGCAGTTGATGAAGCGCTCGCTGGGTATTGCACCGAAATTAAAGTCACTTTGATGCCAGATGGATCTCTGCAAGTAATCGATAACGGTCGTGGGATCCCAGTTGATATTCACCCGATTGAAAAGAAGCCAGCTCTGGAAGTTGTCCTTACCGTTTTGCATGCTGGTGGAAAGTTTGGCGATGGCGGCTACTCAGTCTCTGGTGGATTGCACGGTGTTGGTTCATCAGTTGTTAATGCGTTGTCATCAGTTCTATCAGCTGAAGTAAAGCGCGATGGGTTTATCTGGACTCAAGATTATCGACTCGGTGTTCCAACTGCGCCAGTTGCAAAAGGTGCAGCAACAACTGATACCGGAACAACGATTCAGTTCTGGCCATCTGAAGATATCTTTGAAACAACAGATTTCTCTTTTGAAGTTCTCTCCACCCGTTTTCGCGAAATGGCATTTCTTAATCGCGGTTTGATTCTATCCCTTACCGATTTACGGCCAGGACACGTTGATGAAAAAGGTGAGGCGCTAACTGTGCGCTACCAGTATCAAGGTGGAATCACCGATTTTGTTAAGCACTTGAATTCGACTCGCGGTGAGCTACACAAATCTGTTATTGCTCTTGCGGCCGAAGATAAGAAGGCGCGCCTTTCACTGGAAGTTTCAATGCAGTGGAATAACGGATTCTCTGAATCGGTCTATACCTTCGCAAATACCATCCACACGCATGAAGGTGGAACGCATGAAGAGGGTTTCCGTACAGCGTTAACATCAGTTGTTAATAAGTTTGCCGAAGAACAAGGTTTGATTCGCAAGAAGGAAGATCGTCTGACAGGTGACGATGTTCGTGAAGGACTTACAGCTATTGTCTCTATCAAACTTGGCGAGCCACAGTTTGAAGGCCAAACAAAGACCAAACTGGGAAATACTGAAGCTAAATCATTCACTCAAAAGGTTGTAAACGAACACCTCACTCAATGGTTTGAGCAAAATCCGCAAGAAGGTAAAGACATTATTCGCAAATCAATCGATGCAGCATCTGCTCGTGTTGCTGCACGTAAAGCACGCGATCTGGCACGCAATCGCAAAGGTTTGCTCGAAGGTCGCGGAATGCCCGGCAAACTCGCTGATTGTCAGTGGACCGATCCTGAAAAGTGCGAGCTATACATTGTTGAGGGCGACTCTGCGGGTGGCTCCACAAAAGGTGGACGCGATTCTCGCTATCAAGCAGTGCTACCAATTCGTGGCAAGATTCTTAACGTTGAGAAAGCTCGCATTGATCGTGTCTTGCAGAACAATGAAGTACAAGCGCTCATCACCGCACTGGGCACCGGTGTGCACGATGATTTCGATATTGCAAAACTTCGTTATCACAAGATTATCTTGATGGCCGATGCCGATGTTGATGGTCAACATATCCGCACATTACTTCTGACATTGCTATTCCGTTTTATGCGCCCACTGATTGAAAATGGTTTTGTCTATCTGGCACAACCACCACTGTATAAATTGAAGTGGGGCGGAAAAGATCCTGTCGAATACGCATTTAGCGATAAAGAGCGCGATGGCATGATCAAGTTAGGTCTTGATGCTGGAAAGCGCCTTCCTAAAGATGATGGAATTCAGCGCTTTAAAGGTCTTGGTGAGATGCCGGCGAAAGAGTTGTGGGATACAACAATGGACCCTGAACACCGCGTCTTGATTCAAGTAACTCTTGATGATGCAGCAGCTGCAGATGATTTGTTCTCTGTGCTCATGGGTGAAGATGTTGAACAACGTCGTGCATTTATTCAGCGCAATGCTAAAGATGTTAGGTTCTTGGATATCTAATGGCTACCGACGATATGGCTCCAGAAGAAGTAACTTTCGATCGCATCGAAAAAGTTGACCTACAAGTTGAGATGGCGCGAAGCTATCTCGATTACGCGATGTCAGTTATCGTCGGTCGCGCCTTGCCTGATGTGCGCGATGGTTTAAAGCCAGTACACCGCCGTGTTTTATATGCGATGTATGACGCCGGGTATCGTCCAGATAAGGGTTATTACAAATCTTCTCGTATCGTCGGTGACGTGATGGGTAATTACCATCCACACGGTGACACTGCTATTTATGACACCGTAGTTCGTTTAGCTCAAACCTGGTCACTTCGTTATCCATTGGTAGATGGAAACGGAAACTTCGGTTCGCCTGGAAATGATCCAGCTGCGGCAATGCGTTATACAGAGGCCCGTTTAGCACCTATCGCCATGGAGATGATGCGCGATATCGATGAAGATACCGTCAACTTCTCACCCAACTACGACGGACGATCTCAAGAGCCCGATGTATTGCCATCACGTTTTCCTAATCTTTTAGTAAATGGATCTGCAGGTATTGCAGTTGGTATGGCTACAAATATTCCACCTCATAACCTCCGCGAAATTGGCGAAGCAGTGATGTACTCACTCGAGCACCCAGATATGCCTGCGCCAGATTTACTTAACCACTTACTTACTATTGTTAAAGGTCCAGATTTCCCCACTAAGGCACTTATTGTTGGACGCGGTGGTATTGAAGATGCTTATCGCACTGGACGCGGCTCAATCACGATGCGCGCCGTTGTCAACGTTGAAGAGATAAATAAGCGCACCTGTTTAGTTGTTACCGAACTTCCATACCAGGTAAACCCAGATAATTTGGCCTTAAAAATCGCCGAGCTGGTGAAAGATGGAAAGATTAAGGGCATCGCAGATGTTCGCGATGAAGGTAACGAGCGCTTAGGTCAACGTCTTGTCATCGTTCTGCAGAGCTCTGCAATTCCAAAGGTGATTCTTAACAACCTTTATAAGCAGACACAACTGCAAGATACTTTCGGTGCCAATATGTTGGCGCTAGTCGATGGTGTGCCACGCACCTTGCGTCTTGATGAATTTATCAAGTACTACATCGAGCATCAGGTAGAAGTTATTGTTCGTCGCACTAAATTCCGTTTAGTTGAGAAAGAGAAGCGCGCACATATCCTTAAGGGATACCTCAAGGCACTCGATGCACTTGACGCCGTGATTGCACTCATTCGCGCCTCTAAGACTCCAGAAGAAGCACGCACTGGCTTGATGAAGTTGTTGGATGTAGATGAAATCCAAGCCAACGCAATTCTTGATATGCAGTTACGTCGTATCGCAGCCCTCGAACGTCAGAAAATTAACGATGAATATGAAGGTTTGATGGCAGATATCATCGAACTCAATGCAATCTTGGCATCAGAGTCGAAGCAACGTGAAATTATCAAGACAGAGCTTGCAGAATTGATTGCCAAGTATGGTGATGAGCGTCGTTCACAATTAGTTGCCAGTGAAGGTGATTTCTCTGCAGAGGATTTGATTCCAGATAACGATGTAGTTGTCACCATTACACGTGGAGGATACTCAAAGCGCACAACAGCTGATCTCTATAAATCACAGCGTCGAGGCGGCCGTGGCGTTAAAGGCGCAGCGCTGAAACAAGATGATGTTGTCGACCACTTCTTCGTAGCCTCTACTCATGACTGGCTACTATTTTTTACCAATCAAGGCCGCGTCTATCGCGCCAAAGTTCACGAACTTCCAGATGCTGGTCGCGATGCACGAGGACAACACGTTGCAAACCTGATGGCATTTAAGCCAGAAGAACAAATTGCACAAGTACTTTCATTTAAGGATTACAACGCAGCGCCGTTCTTAGTTCTTGCTACTAAGGGTGGACTTGTTAAGAAGACTCCATTGCTTGAATACGATTCACCGCGCACCGGTGGCCTCATTGCAATTTCTCTTAAGCCTGGCGATGAAGTTGTTTCAGCGTCTCTTGTCCGAAATGCCGATGAACTATTACTTGTCTCTAAGAAGGGCATGTCACTTCGCTTTACAACAGATGATGAATCTCTTCGTCCCATGGGTCGATCAACATCAGGTGTTATTGGAATGAAATTCCGTGAAGGCGATGAACTTCTGACGATGGCACGTGTTGATTCACAATCTTCACACGGTGCATTTGTATTTACTGCAACTGATGGCGGTTATGGAAAGAAGACTCCAATCGAGGAGTATCGACTGCAAGGCCGTGGTGGTATTGGAATTAAAGCTGCAAAGATTGATGAAGAATCTCGTGGAACACTTGTCTCAGCACTTGTGCTTGAAGATAAAGATGAAATTCTTGCAATCACTTCTGCTGGAACTGTAATGCGCACACCAGCTGCTGAAGTTCGCCAAACTGGGCGAGATTCAATGGGAGTGCGATTAGTGAACCTCGATGAAGGTGCCAGCCTCTTATCTGTGACCCGCAACAGCGAAGATGAGATTTCGACGCAAAAGTAGTAGGGTTCACGCCTGTAGTTATGGTGGCCGTTTTGGCGACTTGATGAATTTCAAGTAACCTTGCGCTTCTGCACACGCACGAAAGTTCGTTTGCGGGCCTATAGCTCAGCCTGGTTAGAGCGCTTCCCTGATAAGGAAGAGGTCGATGGTTCGAGTCCATCTAGGCCCACCCGTTCTAATACGGGGACCTAGCTCAATTGGTAGAGCACCGCCTTTGCAAGGCGGGGGTTAGGGGTTCGATTCCCCTGGTCTCCACTCAGATCTTCATCTCTCGTCACGAAACCTAATTCAGAAAGAGATACCCATGTCATCAACTGCAACTCTTCATACTTCACTCGGTGACATCGTCATTGAACTTTTCCCTAATCATGCGCCAAAGACCGTTGAGAACTTTGTTGGTCTTGCAACAGGTGCAAAAGAGTGGACAGATCCACGTACAGGTAAGAAATCAAATGAAAATCTCTACGACGGTACTGTTTTTCACCGCGTCATCAGCGGATTTATGATTCAAGGTGGAGATCCTCTCGGTCAAGGTTTCGGTGGACCAGGATTCCAATTCGCAGATGAATTTCATGGCGAACTTCAATTTGATCGCCCATACATTCTTGCGATGGCTAACTCGGGACCAGGAACAAATGGCTCACAATTCTTTATCACTGTCGCCCCAACTACGTGGCTCAACCGTAAGCACACAATCTTCGGCGAAGTAAAAGATGCGGCTTCGCAAGCTGTTGTAGATAAAATTGGTTCAACTCCAACTGGTGCGCAAGATAAGCCAGTAACACCAGTTGTAATCAATAGCGTCACTATCGCTTAATACATAACGCGCATGAAGCAGCGTTCCGCAGTTCTCTCACTGATCACAATCATCTGTGCTTTCTATCTTTGGGAAATGCTGGATTCCGGAATCATCGGAACCTTCGCGCTCTATGGAATCGATTTACTCAAGACAACAAACGAATGGTATCGATTAATTACAGTTGCTCTCATTCACGATAACTCAAGCACAATCCCAATTCACCTTGCCTTCAATATGATTGCGCTGCACTCACTAGGCGCGCCAATCGAAGCATTCTTGGGACGTGCGAAATTTCTTCTGATCTTCTTCGTATCACTCATTGGCGCATCGCTAACATCAGCAATGTTCCTTGGTTATAACGGTTATTCAATCGGAGCTTCAGGTGCGGTCTTTGGACTCTTTGGCGCATGGATAGTTATTGGCCGCAGAATAGGCGCAGAAGTAAAGAGCACCTATGTGATTATCGGGCTGAACTTCGCTCTCGGATTCACCATCGGCGGAGTTGATTGGCGCGCACACTTAGGGGGCTTGATTACAGGCGCCCTCTTTACCAAAGTCTTACTTAGCTCTTCACGTTCCTAAGTAGAACTTGAGCAACATCGAGTACTTCAACATCTGATTGACGCGCCACCATTCCATCGCCAACCATGATGCGACAGAACGGACAGGCAACAGCAACTTCTTGCGCACCAGTATCGATCGCTTCATCAACGCGGCTTAAGTTAATTCGAGTTCCAAGTTTCTCTTCCATCCACATGCGGCCACCGCCACCGCCACAGCAAAATGATCGCTCTTTATTACGTGGCATCTCTTCCACGTCACAACCACTTGCTTCAAGCAGCTCGCGTGGTGGTGCATATATTTGATTGTGGCGGCCGAGATAACAAGGATCGTGATAGGTCAGCTTCTTATCTGACTTGTGAGGACTTGGCTTCAGACGCCCCTCTTTAATCAAAGTATTCAGTAGTTGTGTGTGATGAAGCATCTCGAGTTCAAAACCACTTTGTTCATAATCGCGCCCGATGGTTGTAAAGCAGTGAGGGCAGGTAACCACAACTTTCTTCTTTCCTTTTGGTCGGTCCCCAAAAGTTTCATTAAAGGTTGCAATATTTTCTTGCGAAAGAATCTGATAAAGGAATTCATTTCCTGAACGACGCGCAGGATCTCCGGTGCATGTCTCGCGCTTACCAAGAACTGCAAAGTTGACTCCAGCCATATGCAGCAACTCGGCAACGGCCTTCGTTGTTTTCTTTGCGCGATCTTCATAGGCACCTGCGCAGCCAACCCAGAATAGATATTCAACTTCTTCAGGAAGTTCACCACTTACTACGCGAACAGGGAAGTCACACTCAGCAATCCACCCTTCGCGATCTTGCTTATTAGCACCCCATGGGTTGCCTGCTTTTTCAAGATTACGAAAAGTTCCACCAAGTTCGGCAGGGAATTCCGATTCAACAAGGACTTGAAAGCGGCGCATATTAACGATGTGATCAACGTGCTCGATATCTACTGGGCATTCTTCAACGCAGGCACCGCACGATGTGCAGGACCACAAAACATCGAGTGAGATAGGTGCATTTTCACCAACAAGATTTTCAGTCTCAACAACTTTTGCCATCGCGTGATCACGCATAGCCATAATCAATAACTTAGGAGAAAGTGGTTTATCTGTATGCCAAGCAGGGCATTGAGATTGGCAACGCCCGCACTCGGTGCAGCTAGTCATATCCAGCAGACCTTTCCAAGAAATATCTTGGCGAGTGCCGAGTCCGAAGACATCATCTTCGGCAGGATCTTCAAAGTTAACTGGCTTGCCCTTTGAGAGCATTTCAGGAAGTGCGCCCAACGCCGGCTTATCAATGTTTCGCTTGTAATAGATATTAAAGAATGCCAAGAAACGGTGCCAAGCAATCCCCATTGTTAGATTTGTTGCAATGACGATGAACCACGCCATTGATACAACAATCTTTGCGGTTGCCACATAAAGAATTGCACTTTCAATACTTGTTGCAGACATTGAGTTAAATGCGAGTACTGCTGGCCATGAGATTGCGTAATGCCAATTCCACTTTGTTTCACCAGCAAGTGCGCCTTCTAGACCACGGAGCGCGAAAACACAGAAAACGATTGCGAGAATTGTCGCTTGCACGTAATACGCCTTGCCCATACCTGAACCACTAAAACGATTGAGCATACGAAAACGCGTGACTTGGCGAATTCCAATCAAGGTAACAATTCCGATACCGGTAAGAGCGGCAATTAATTCAGCGAATAATTCATATCCGACGAAGTGACCGATGATTGGAAGCGCAAAATCTGGATTAAGAACTTGTCCATATGCGGTGATGAGAGTTCCGAAGAGTGCCCCAAAGCCAATCATCACAAACCAGTGTGCAATTCCTGAACCGCTGAAGTTAAGCATCTTGGTGTGACCAAGAACTTCTTTAAACATATTATTTAAACGAGCAGATTTATTATCGCTGCGTGTTGGATCTGGTTGTTGCTTTTTGTACAGCGCAATTAAGTGCCGTACTCGCACTGTTAAAAGAATGAGCGCAAAGACAGTAATCAGATAAGAGATACCAGCCAGAGCCAATTTCATAAACGTTAGGGTAATGCTTATTGGCGATTTAGGAAGCGCACGTGCGCAGGTGTCAGTTCATCAAGTGAATTAACACCAAGTAACTTCATGTTTCGTACCATCTGAGTGCGCAGAATTTCCAAGGCCTTCTCAACACCATCTTGTCCGCCCGCCATTAATCCATATAGATAAGCACGGCCCACATATGTATATCGAGCGCCGAGTGCGATAGCTGCTAAGACATCTCCACCATGCATGATTCCGGTATCGATATGAATTTCGTAATCTTTCTTAAACTCTTGTCTGACATCTTTTAATAAATGGAGCATTACAGGGGCGCGATCTAACTGGCGACCACCATGATTTGAGAGCAACACTGCATCGGCACCAAGTTCAGCCGCCATCTTTGCATCTTCTAAGTTCTGGATACCTTTAACGGTAAGAGTTCCATCCCACTGCTGGCGAATCCATTTGAGGTCTTCCCATGTCATTGTTGGATCAAACATATAATCTAAGAGTTCTCCGACAGTGCCTTCCCAATTTTTCATGGAGGCAAACTCAATGGAAGGAGTAGTTAGAAAATTAATCCACCATGCTGGTCGTGGCAGGGCATTAATAATTGTTCCTGCAGTCAGGCGTGGGGGAACTGTAAGACCATTGCGATAATCGCGAATTCGTTGACCTGCCGCAGGTACATCAACTGTGAGCATTAAATTCTTAACACCGGCACGCTTAGCGCGTTCAACCAGCGCCATGCTGCCATCGCGATCTTTCCACATGTATAACTGAAACCAATTGCGGCCGTCAGGTGCGGCAGCGACAACATCTTCAATTGTTGATGTGCCTAACGTTGAAAGCGTAAATGGAATTCCATATTTTGCTGCAGCTCGTGCGCCTGCAATTTCGCCTTCAGTCTGCATCATGCGAGTAAATCCTGTTGGGGCAATTCCAACTGGCATGGAGAATGTTTCACCTAGGGTTGTGCGAGTTAAATCTGCAGTAGAAACATCTTTGAGAATACTCGGGATGAATTCCAGATCTCTAAATGCTTGGCGTGCTCGTTCCAAACTTACTTCACTTTCAGCAGAGCCATCTGTGTAATCGAATGGACCTTTAGGTGTGCGCCGCTTAGCGATATCGCGCAGATCCCAGATTGTGTACGCCTGTGATAGGCGGCGTTTTTTGCGGCGAAGAGTAGGTAATGAAAATTGCAGAAGTGGAGCAAGCTCAGAAGGCTTAGGGAATTGACGCTTTACATTCTTAGCCATGGCGTGAACTCTTTGGGGTTACTTTATTTAGCGCCACTTGGTAGCGAGCGAAAACCCAACTGCGATAAAGCTAAATCCAATAATCATGTTCCATGCGCCGATTCCTGGGATCGGATAGGCGGTCTGACTGATGTAGAAAATTACGATCCAGAGCAAGCCGATAAGAAAATTAGCAACCATGACAGGGGCAAGCCACTTTGGACTTTCTAGAAGAGGTGAATCTTCCTCAATGTGGTGCTGCTCTTCGTGAGCGTGCTGGTCTTGAACTTTCTTACGCAATTTCGACTTTGGCATAGGGGCTAGGTTACAGCACAATTACCACATGGCTCGAATCCTCGTAATCGATAACTACGACTCCTTCGTCTTTAACTTGGTGCAATATCTCGCACAATTAGGCGCTGAGTGCACCGTGGTTCGCAATGATGAGGTTGCGGCTAATGAGGCTTCCAAATATGACGGAGTACTTATATCTCCGGGACCCGGAACTCCGGATAAAGCTGGAGTCAGCATCGCCATGATTAATTACTGCGCAGAGAATTCGATCCCACTCTTTGGTGTCTGTCTTGGCCACCAAGCAATCGGAGAAGCTTTCGGTGCAACTGTTTCTAGAGCTCCAGAATTGTTACATGGTAAAACTTCACAAGTGATTCATAACGGCACTGGAGTGCTGACAAATCTTCCATCACCATTTACAGCAACTCGTTATCACTCACTTGCAGTTGAGCGCGCAACAGTTCCAGAGGTACTTGAGATAACTGGCTCTACCGATTCTGGTGTTGTCATGTCGCTGCGACATAAGACCCTTCCAATTCAAGGCGTGCAATTTCATCCAGAGTCCGTTCTCACTGAACATGGACATCTCATGCTTGCTAATTGGTTAGTAACTTGTGGTGATTCTGGTGCGCCACAACGTGCAGTAGGACTTTCACCGGTTGTGGGAAGTGCTAAGTAAATTACGGTTGCTTATTAATTGTAATTGTTACTGATTTACCAATTGTTTGTGTGGTGCCAGCATCTGGTGCTTGTCTAATGACTACGCCTGTAGGTTGAGCTGGATCCCAGTCATAGAATTCTTTAATCAAGAATCCTGCTTGAATGAGCAAAGTTTTTGCCTGGATAGATTCAATTGAGATTAAATTGGGAACAGTTACTTCACCGCTTGCAATCGTGAGGATTACAGAACTTCCAGCCTCGGTAACGGAACCAACTGCAGGTGAAACATCCAAAACAGTTCCTTGCGGTTGATCTGATGGTGCGGCGATAGTTTGAGAAACTAAGAGTCCAACAGAGGTAAGGGCCGATCGTGCATCGATAAGTGACATGCCAACTAAGTTATCCGGCACTATCGCATCACCTGGACCATCAGAAATTGTAAGAACCACAGAGGAACCAGTTTTAGCGTGAGTAGTTGCTAATGGGATCTGACTAGCAACGCGATCACGAGGTATCGCACCATCGTGAGCGTGCTGAATTGTCACTGAATAATTGGTAAGTAGCGCTCTAGCCATCTCTTCACTTAAACCGACCACATTTGGAATCTCGGGAAGATTGGCACTTCCACCGCCACTGAAGAGGAAACCAGAGACTGCAAGAGCAATTGCTGCAAAAAATGAACCACCATAAATCAGCGCTCTCTTGCGGGTTAAGAATGGCTCTGTAGCAATCTTTGTCAGCACTTCTTCACCTGCGCGCACGCGTGCGATGTCATCGAGCATAAGTTGTGCACTCTGATATCGATCTTCTGGCTTCTTGGAAAGTGCAACTGCTAGAACTATCTCAATTCCTTCAGGTAACTCCTTATTAATGGTGCGGATTAAAGGGGCAACAGTTGATGCATGTTGGTATGCAACAGATACCGGAGTTTCGCCCGTGAATGGAGGTTGCCCACAAAGAAGTTCGAATAATAAACAGCCGACAGAATAGATATCACTTCTGGAATCTGCAGGTTCACCGACTGCTTGTTCTGGTGAAAGATATTGCGCAGTGCCGACAATATTCCAGGTGCTGGTAAGTGTTGCACCTAAATCATCCATGGCACGTGCGATGCCGAAATCCATTACTTTTACATCGCCGTTATCAGTAATCATGACGTTGGCAGGTTTGATATCGCGATGAACAATGTGGCCAGAATGCGAATATTCGAGCCCAGCAAGTATGCCTTCAGCAATTTCAAGTGCACGCTGTAGCGGCAGACGTTCTCCATTATGAACAATCTCGCGAAGTGTGTGACCTGAAACGAGTTCCATCACAATGTAAGGGGCAGGTTCTTCACCAGAGTCATACACAGCAACAATGGCAGGATGGTTTAGCCCAGCGGCAGCTTTTGCTTCTTTTCTAAACCTGGCTACGAATGAAGGATCTTTTGCAAGATCACTTCGAAGAATTTTAACTGCGACTTGACGCGAAAGACGCTGATCTTGAGCGATGTAAACATCGGCCATGCCACCGGTGCCAATCATTTCTCCTAAGAGATATCGGCCGCCGAGTAATGAGTTCATCATTGTGCAGCTCCAATCTTCTCAGTTAAATCTGACTCGGGAAGTTCCACGATATCGGCGATAATTACAGTCACGTTATCAGGTGCACCATTGATATATGTTGCATCGATTAAAGCGTTCACTGCCTCGACTCGCTCCTTACCTTTTATGAGAGATTTAATCTCTTTTTCAGTGAGTACCGAACTCAAGCCATCACTGCATAGTAGGTAGCGATCCTTAACTTTTCCTTCGAATATTTGTAAAGGAGCGTTGAGAATCCCTTCACCCATCAATACTTGCGTGAGGACAGAGCGTTGCGGATGAGTCGCAATGTCACCTTCTGTAATCGCACCTTGATTAAGCAACTCTTGGATCACTGTGTGGTCAACGGAAAGTTGGTCGAAAGCGCTACCGCGCAAGCGATAAGCGCGAGAATCGCCAATATGAAGCAGTGATATCTCATCCCCTGCAAGGAAAAGTGAAGTCAGGGTTGTTCCCATGCCAGAAAGTTCGGGGCGATCTTCCGCCGCTTCCTTAATTTCTAAATCAATTGTGTAGAGCGAGTTGATAAATAGATCATCAGCAGATTCTGTATCGACATCAGGATTCGTGATTACTTGAGCAATTTCACTTAACTTAGAGATTGCAATTCTTGAAGCGACTTCTCCTGCAGCATGTCCGCCCATTCCGTCGGCAACAGCGATAACGCGAGAAGAGCTGAAAGCACTATCTTCATTTCCATTGCGGACCAGTCCGACGGCAGAACGTGCCGCCGAGGCGAAGTAGAGCTGACTCATGGGGGTAAGAGTAATCTCTTTGTTACTCTCGGTCTCATGCTTATCTATGCTCATCGCGGTGCTAGCGCCAATTTTCCGGAGCACACCCTTGCTGCATATGAAGGTGCAGTTACTGAAGGCGCCGATGGATTCGAATGCGACGTGCGCATTACAAAAGATGAAATCCCTGTGCTCTGGCATAACGCTTCGATGTTGGAGCGGGCTGGCAACACCGGACTCATTGCAGAGATGTCATATAAAGAGGTAAGCCGCGCTTATCCGCAGATTCTGACACTCGAGGAATTCTTAGACTTTGCAATGAGTAAGAAGAAAGGCGTACTGCTCGAAACTAAACATCCTGTGATCTCAGGAAACAGAGTTGAAGAGATTGTCGTCGAGATGTTGGGTCAGAAAAAAACACTCTCAAAAATTCCAGTTTCTGTGATGTCTTTTAGTTGGCTAGCCATTGAAAAAATGAAACGGTTAGATTCAGCGATTGCGACTACTTTCTTAATGCATAAGAACACCCCTTGGTTTCAAGCAAAATTTTCATCGGCGAAGACCATCGGCCCAGGGATAAATGAATTGCGCGCAGCACCCATACAAGCAAAGCGAATTAAGGATTTGGGGCGTGGTCTGAACGTTTGGACCGTGGATAAAGATGCAGATATAAAACTCTGCAACCAGCTAGGCGTAGATATTCTGATCACTAATAAGCCGGCGCATGCACGTGAAGTACTCCGGTATCCTTAACCAGTGAGCAACGCCGATAGCCAAACTTTCGCCTATTTAGGTCCAGTCGGCACATTTACTGAAGCGGCTCTTAAGAAAATTACCTGCGATAGCGATCTCTTAATTCCTTATGCCAATGTCACTGCTGCTCTCGATGCAGTGCGCAAGGGCGAGGCAGATTACGCACTTGTTCCCATTGAAAACTCTGTAGAAGGTGTTGTCGCTCGTACTCTCGATGAACTTGCAACTGGTGACCCATTAACGATTGCACAGGAAGTAACACTTCCAGTTACTTTTGCATTTATGACTAGACCTGGTGCAACCACAATTAATCGAATTGGTACGCATCCTCATGCAGAATCACAGTGCCGCACTTATATCGCTGAAAATTACCCGCATGCAGAAATAGTTTCTACAAACTCAACCTCTGCAGCAGCAGAAGCAGTAAGCAAAGGCGAGTTAGATGCAGCTATCGCATCAAGTGCCGCCGCTCAACATTTTAATTTAGAGATTCGCAAGGACGATATTGGTGATAACTCAGGAGCTGTCACTCGATTTATTTGTGCACAGAAGCCAGGGTGGATGCCTGAACCAACTGGCCATGACCGAACATCGATGGCAGTTTTCATCGATATCGATCACGCTGGTGCGCTCCTTGAGATTCTTCAAGTTTTTGCAAAAAATGAAGTTAACCTGACATTCATTCAGTCACGTCCAACAGGTCGCGAGCTTGGTCACTACCATTTCATCATTGATGTTGAAGGTCATATCAAGGATGTCCCTGTTGGGAAATCTGTGGACGAACTTCGCACAATTTGCGATGACATCAGATTCTTAGGTTCTTACCCAAGAGAGGCGCGTTCATGATTGATATTAAATTTCTTCGTGAAAACCCAGATGTTGTGCGCGCTTCCCAAAAGGGTCGCGGTGAGAATGTAGATCTCGTGGATCAAATTTTAGCGATAGATGAAATTCGTAAAGCGGCTGTATCTGAATTCGAAACGCTTCGCACCGAGCAGAACGCCCTGTCAAAGAGTGTTGGCGCTGCAAAAGGTGACGAGAAGAGCGCTCTACTTGAAAATGCAAAAGCTTTAGCTGATCAAGTAAAGGCTGCAGATACAAAGCGTGCTGAAGTTGAGGAGCAAGCAAAGCAATTGATTATGCAGCTCTCCAACTTACTTGATCTAGATGCACCTATCGGCGGCGAAGAAGATTTCCTCACGATCGAACATGTGGGAACTCCGCGCGATTTTGCTAAAGATGGATTTGCACCGAAAGATCACGTTGAACTTGGAAAATTACTTGGGGCTATTGATACTGAGCGCGGTGCAAAGGTTGCCGGTTCACGTTCTTACTATTTAACTGGCGTGGGAGCGCTACTTGAATTCGCTCTCGTTAACTACGCAATTCAAAGTGCGCTAAAGAATGGATTTACTCCTGTTATTCCACCAGTGTTAGTTAACCCAGCTGCGATGGAAGGAACTGGCTTCTTGGGGCAAGCAGCGGAAAATGTATATCGTATTGAAAAAGATGATGTCTATCTTGTTGGTACATCTGAAGTTCCACTTGCTGCGATGCATATGGATGAAATCTTGCCCGCTGATAAATTGCCTATGCGTTACGCTGGGTATTCCTCATGTTTCCGCCGCGAAGCTGGAACGTATGGGAAAGATACTCGCGGAATTATCCGTGTCCACCAATTCGATAAAGTAGAAATGTTTACATTCTGCAAGCCAGAGGATGCAAAGGCAGAACACGAACGTCTACTGCAATGGGAGAAAGATTTCCTCATTGCTATGGAGATTCCTTTCCGAGTAATTGACGTTGCATCAGGTGACCTTGGTTCATCTGCCACACGCAAATTCGATATTGAAGCGTGGATTCCTACACAAGATGCTTATCGTGAAGTAACAAGTACTTCTAATTGCACTGAGTTCCAAGGGCGGCGACTAAATATTCGATATAAAGACTCTGAAGGCACAAAAGCGATTGCCACTCTGAATGGAACTTTAGTTGCCATCCCTCGCATGATTGTTGCGATTTTAGAGAATCACCAGAATTCAGATGGAACGGTGAATGTGCCAGCTGCGCTACAACCATTCTTAGGTATGAAGAAATTTGAGCTTGCGTGAGCGTTCACCAAAATTTTGAACGTCGCCCGAAGCTCATTGCCTCAGATTTAGATGGCACGATCGTTGCTCATTACGGAGATATCACGCAGCGCACTATTGATGCATTCCGTAAGGCGCATTCCATGGGAGTCGAAATCTTCTTTGTTACAGGTAGGCCACCACGTTGGATGCCTGAGATAAAAGAGGCATTCGGTATTGGTAAGGCAATTTGTGGCAATGGTGCGATGCTCTACGACCTACACAATGACAAAGTATTAGAGCAGTGGCTGATCCCAGCCGAAGATATTTTGGAAGCAGTTAAACGCCTGCGCGCCGCGATTCCTCAAATTTCTTTTGCAGTCGAATCACATAATTATTTCCATCGCGAAAAGATTTATATCCCTCGATGGGATGTTGGTTTAGATAATGTGGGTGTCGACCTCATCGAAGATGCCATTTCTTCGCCATCACTGAAATTACTTGCACGTTGCTCACAACAAGAACTTTCCTCTGATGAAATGTTGGCAATTGCAAGTGTGGAGCTAGCAGGATTAGTGACAGTTACCCACTCCAACCCTTCGGATTCGTTACTAGAAATTTCTGCAATCGGAGTTTCAAAAGGAATGACACTTGCAAAGATGGCAGGACGTCTAGGTATTGACGCTTCAGATTGTGTTTCCTTTGGTGATAACCCAAATGATTTCTCAATGCTTGAATGGTGTGGACGATCATTTGCAATGTCAGATGGACATCCTGATGGACGAAAATATGCAAAAGGTATTGCAGGCCCATGTGAAGAAGATGGCGTTGCAATTATCATCGAGCAGTTGCTAGAACTTCCCGCATAATTAATCTCTGATTTTTGCTGAAGCCCTATTTCGGGTAATCTCTCCCACGGAGGACTCGCATAGCGGCCGAGTGCACCGGTCTTGAAAACCGGCAGGTGAAAGCCTCGTGGGTTCAAATCCCACGTCCTCCGCGCTAAAGCGGAAACCCGCCTCAGTCACTGTGGCGGGTTTCGCATTTTTGCAGCAACTTGTGGCTGACTTCATAACCATTATGCGGGGTACTGCCTAGCGACTTCTCGCTCTTGAGCGCACACTTCTCTTATTAGTTGCAGTGACCAAGGGGAGCTTAAATGTCCGGAGTATTTTCTCCAACGCGCGCCAAGATCAAAGAGCGCACGCTACGAACAGATAAATGGTGGATTGAACCGCTTATTACTTTTGCAGTTCTTATCTCCTTTGTTATCTACGCATCCTTTCGTGCCTTTGAAAATGCTAACTACTACATCGAACCTCTGATCTCTCCTTTCTATTCACCTTGTCTCTCCTCCGCATGTGTTGAAGGCTCTTCACTACTTGGAACTCCAATTGGCACCATTGCAATCTTCGGATTAGTAATTTCTCCAGCGCTATTTATTTTGATCTTCCCACTTGGATTCCGTATGACCTGCTACTACTACCGCAAGGCTTACTACCGTTCATTTTGGATTTCTCCACCAGCTTGCGCTGTTGCAGAACCTCACGAGAAGTACACAGGCGAAACTCGCTTTCCTCTAATTTTTCAGAATGCACACCGTTGGTTCTTTTACGCAGGCCTTGTCTTTAACGTCCTCCTTACAGTCGATGCAATTCTTGCTTTTAAGAATGCGGAGGGACAGTGGGGACATATGAGCGTTGGAACGCTTGTGCTTCTTGCAAACTCAATTTTATTGTGGGGTTACTCTGCTTCATGTCATACATGCCGACACACACTTGGTGGTCGCCTCAAGCATTTCTCAAAGCATCCAATTCGTTACAAGTTATGGACGCAAGCTTCGGCTCTTAATCACTACCATCAACAATTTGCTTGGGTCTCACTCTTCGGTGTTGCTTTCGCTGATATCTATGTCCGTGCGGTTGCCTCAGGCGCCATTACAAATGTCTACTTCTTCTAAAGGATGCCCGCGATGACTCTAGAAAGACACAAGTACGACGTATTAGTAATTGGTGCCGGTGGCGCTGGACTTCGCGCAGCTGTGGAAGCTCGTGAAGCTGGCCTCAGCGTTGCCATTATTTGTAAATCACTCTTTGGCAAGGCACACACTGTTATGGCAGAAGGTGGCGCTGCAGCTTCAATGGGAAATGTGAATGACAATGACAATTGGATGGTTCACTTTCGCGACACTATGCGAGGTGGAAAATTCCTCAATCATTACCGCATGGCAGAACTTCATGCAAAAGAAGCTCCAGATCGCATTTGGGAACTTGAGACATGGGGTGCGCTCTTTGATCGCACAAAAGAAGGAAAGATTTCACAACGCAACTTTGGTGGACACGAATATCCACGCCTTGCACACGTTGGTGACAGAACAGGTCTAGAACTTATTCGCACGATGCAGCAGAAGATTGTGCAGTTACAACAGGCCGATGGTCGCGAATTTGGCGATATGGAATCAAAAATTAAAGTTTTTGCTGAATGCACAATCACAGAAATTCTTAAAGAGAATGGAAAGATCTCTGGCGCATACGGATACTGGCGTGAGACTGGATCAGAGATTCTCTTTGAAGCACCAGCAATTGTTATAGCTACCGGTGGTGTCGGAAAAACTTTCAAGATTACTTCAAACTCTTGGGAAGGTACCGGAGACGGCCACGCACTTGCACTGAAAGCTGGAGCAAACCTTGTCGATATGGAATTCTTGCAATTCCACCCAACAGGAATGGTCTGGCCACCATCTGTACGCGGAATTCTTGTGACTGAATCTGTACGCGGTGAAGGCGGAATTCTTACCAACAACCAAGGTGAGCGCTTTATGTTTAAGTACATCCCAGATGTATTTAAAAAGCAGTATGCAGATAACGAAGCAGAAGCAGACCGTTGGTATGAAGATCAAGACAACAATCGCCGTCCTCCTGAGCTATTGCCACGCGATGAAGTTGCTCGCGCAATTAATACCGAGGTTAAAGCAGGTCGCGGAACCGAACACGGCGGAGTATTCCTCGATGTCTCAAAGCGAATTCCTGCTGAAGTTATTAAGAAGCGCCTTCCTTCAATGTGGCACCAGTTCTATGAATTAGCTGGCGTAGATATCACCAAGGAAGCAATGGAAGTTGGCCCAACGTGTCACTATGTGATGGGCGGAGTTGAAGTAGATCCAGATTCTGCAGCAGCTATTGGAGTTCCAGGACTCTTTGCAGCTGGCGAAGTTGCCGGTGGAATGCACGGATCCAATCGTCTTGGTGGAAATTCATTGACAGACCTTCTTGTCTTCGGTCGCCGTGCAGGTGCGGGAGCAGCAGCGTATGTAAAGAGCAGCGGTGCGAACCCAGTATCAGATGCTGCAATTAAATCTGCCGCTGATCGCCTTGAAGCTCCATTTAGCCGCACAGGTGGAGAGAACTCATATTCACTTCACGCTGAACTTCAGGAAGTTACCCATAACTTAGTTGGCATTATTCGCACACGTTCTGAGATTGAAGAAGCAATCGCAAAGATTGCAGATATTCGCGCTCGCAGTAAGAACGTTGCAGTTGCTGGAGGACGAAAGTTCAATCCAGGATTCCACCTTGCATTCGATCTCGACAATATGTTGCTCGTTGCTGAATCAACTGCAAAGTCAGCGCTGCTACGTGAAGAATCACGTGGAGGTCACACTCGCGAGGATTTCCCTGGGATGAATAGCACGTGGCGTCAGGTGAACCACATCTCTAGTTTTGATGGCAACCAAGTAAACGTCAAAGCGCAGCCTCTGCCAATTATTCCTAAAGAGCTATTCGATTTATTTGATGTGCACGAACTTGAGAAGTACATGACACCGGCAGAAATTGCGAAAGGCGGATCCAACTAATGGCACGCAAACTTAATCTTCGCATCTGGCGAGGGGATTCAACCGATGGCGGTCTCAAAGATGTACAAGTAGATGTCAATGAAGGCGAAGTAGTCCTCGATGTTATCCACCGCGTGCAAGCAACGCAGATGGGTGACTTAGCTGTTCGCTGGAATTGTAAAGCGGGCAAGTGCGGATCTTGCTCAATGGAAATCAATGGAAAACCGCGACTTGCTTGCATGACACAAGTTGCTTCCTTTGATGAGAATGAAACTATTACCGTCACACCACTTCGCGCTTTCCCAATCATTAAAGATCTCGTCACCGATGTATCTTTCAATTACAAGAAAGCAATGGAAATTCCAGCGTACGAACATCCGAAAGATTTAGCACCAGGTGCGGCACGCATGGAGCAGATCGATGTTGAACGTAGCCAAGAGTTCCGCAAGTGCATTGAATGTTTCTTATGTCAGGATGTCTGTCACGTCGTTCGCGATCACGAAGAGAATAAGAAGTCATTTGCTGGCCCACGATTCTTCATCCGCATTGCAGAGCTTGATATGCACCCACTCGACACCTTAAAGAACCGCAAGCGCAAAGCTCAAGAAGAGCACGGCCTAGGAATGTGTAACATTACAAAGTGCTGTACTGAGGTATGCCCTGAGCACATCCGCATCACTGATAACGCAATCATTCCTATGAAAGAGCGTGTTGTTGATATTAAGTACGATCCAGCGCGTATGTTTAGTGCAATCTTGAAGCGAGAAAAGAGAGACTAGTGATTTTAATTCGGTGGGCAGTCCTAGCATTTTCAATGTGGATTGCAACGCTGATAGTTCCAGGAATCACAATCGATGGTGGTGTCAAAACCTATCTTTGGGTCGCACTGCTCTTCGGTCTTATTAACAGCATATTTGGATCAATTATTAAGGTGCTCACCTTTCCAGTTTCGATTGTGACCTTTGGGTTGTTTATCTTTGTCATTAACGCAGCGATGTTGTCACTGACCGCTCGCTGGAGCGATAAATTAAATGTCACAGGATTCTGGTCAGCACTTTTGGCCTCACTCATCATTAGCGTAATTACTACATTATTTAAAACAACTAAGAAGTTGGTATAAAACTGAAGTCGGTACTTCTCGTATCACTAGGGGGAGTTCTTGGCTCCCTTCTTCGCTGGCAGCTGATTGAAGCGCTCCCCAGTCTTGCTCTAGGCGTGTTTATCGTTAATCAACTTGGAGTTTTGGCTGCAGGAGTTGTTGCCTATCGCATGACGGCATCTGATAGTCAAAAACTATTTTGGATTACTGGTTTTGCAGGTGGGTTTACAACACTTTCCTCACTGGCATTTATATTGCATGGCTCTAATTTATTAAGTGGGCCAATTTATTCAGTGCTCTCATTCGCTTGCAGTATTGCAATCTTGGCCGTCTTACGAAAAGGCGCCAAGCAGTGAGAGTCATATCTTTTATTCTTGGTGCCGGAATCGGCGCTCCACTTCGTTACTCAATCGATAAGTATTTTCGTACCAAGTATGTATTCCCGATAGGAATACTCATAGTCAATGTTGTTGGCTCATTTATATTGGGTTATACACAAACAAATTATTTTGTCATGGGATTTTGTGGAGCATTTACCACTTGGTCTGCCTTTATGTTAGATGTCGATCGGGGATTGGCATTTCGTAGGCGCACAGTAATTAATATTGTTCTTACTTTTGGACTCTCTATTGCTGCAGTAGCAGCAGGTTTTGCACTAGCGTCCTAAGATTGCCTTCATCCACTTTTCGATTTCATCGGGATGACGTGGGATGTTTTCACTTAAATTGCGGCATCCATCTGCTGTAACCATCACATCATCTTCGATACGGATTCCAATTCCACGATATTCGGGTGCAAATAGCTCATCATCTGGCTGAATATAAAGACCTGGCTCAACAGTGAGAACCATTCCTTCGCGCAGTGGTGCATCGAGATACATCTCTTTGCGCGCTTCCGAGCAATCATGAACATCAAGTCCTAAGTGGTGACTTACACCGTGCAGAGTCCAACGACGATGCAGACCAACTTCTGGTTTTAAGGATTCTTCTGCAGAGACAGTGAGTACACCCATATCTGCAAGTCCTTTAGCAAGAACCTCTTGGCAGGCTTTATTAATTTCAGAGAAGAGCACACCAGGTTTGATGGCAGCAAAGCCAGCTAGCTGTGATTCATAAACAAGCATGTATAGGGCGCGTTGAGCTGGCGAGAACTTCCCATTTACAGGAAAGGTGCGAGTGATATCTGCTGTGTAGAAGGATTCCATCTCAACACCAGCATCGACTAGCACTAGTTCGCCCTTGCGAACATTTCCGTCATTACGAATCCAGTGCAATACACAGGCATGTGCGCCAGCTCCAACAATGGTGTTATATCCAAGATCATTTCCAAGAATGCGTGCTCGACCATAGAACGCTGCATCAAGTACACGTTCACCGCGCCTCGTTTCAACTGCAGCGGGGATAGCGCTAATGACATCATTGAAACCCTGAGCAGTTGCATCGACAGCACGCTGTAGTTCATCAACCTCGTAGTGATCTTTAGTTAGGCGTTGTTCAGAAACAAAAATAGCAAATTCTGCTTCTGCATCGTTCTTTTTAACCAGAGGATCAATCTTTGGGTCCACATCACGAAGTGTGAGCGTCTCCTTACCGTCTTTGAGCAAATTCTCTAATTCACCAAGTTTGTGAGTATCTATTTGATATCTCGCCTTAGCTTCAGCAAGTGTGAAGCGTCGCCCAACCCAGAGTTCTCCATATTTAGAATCACGGTAGAAAGCATCAGTATCGCGAGTAGATCGTGGGTTCATGTACAAGTAAGTAATGTGTGAATCACCGCTTGGTTCCATAACTAACACCGCATCAGCTGTTGAATCTGCGCCTTGCACACCGCTGTAATAAACAAATGCACTATGAGGCCGATAGTTGTAATCGCTATCGTTGGCTCGAACCTTGAACCCACCAGCTGGAATAACTAGGCGAATGCCTTTGTACTTTTCAGAGAGAACTTGGCGGCGAGAATATGCATATGTAACAACCTCAAGAGGTTGTAAGTCTGCGATATCTGAAGGGATCCAACCGCTCTGCATGAAATTAGAAAAGAGTTCTGAAGGCACCTGGTCGTGGATTCTCTTTGGTGCCTCTATCTCTACTTCCGGATTCTCATTATTCACATTTGAATCGTAGGGGTTCGCCTCCGAAATGAGTAGAACGAGTCAAAATCTGGGCCGACTGTGGGTGCCCAGTATTAAAAATTAGCCTTCGGAAGCTCGGTTTTTCAGAGAGTAATTCGCGCTAAACTACGACCACCACTTGGAGACGTCGCATAGCCCGGTCGAGTGCGCCTCACTGCTAACGAGGTAAGGTGTAAAAGCCTTTAAGAGTTCAAAGTAAGCAGCTGACTATTTCACTGTGAAAGTGATTTTCTTTGATTGGGTTGTACTCAATTTAGGTTTTAAAATTGTCAGACGTGCCGTAAAGGTGTACGTACCTTTCGAAAATGCAGGCGCCACGACTTTGTCACCATAATCGTTTACATAGCTCTTTGTTTTACCGCAGAAAATCATCTCTTTTTTGCCCACCCAGGCATCATCACCCTGATTCCCTTTTCCAGTACCCGGTTTGACGTAAATAGATTGGGCCTCATTGTTCTGTGCAGAGTACAAACCAAACATTACGTAAGAATTCGGGAAGAAGTACGACTTATCAATTGTGTACTGAATGTAAACCTCTTCGCACCCAGCTGGACTCAGAGTTACAGAATTTTCCACTGTGTAAGTGAGAGCAACCTTATTGTTGACGGTAACTTTATCGGTGATAGTTGCTGCCTGGGCAGAAGTATTTCCGTAAGTAAAAATGATTAAAGCGAGAGCGACAATCTTCATTTTCATAGTAAAAGAATAAGTTTGCTCAATAAGTGTGTCAAAAGATAACTGGTTCTAAAAGTGAACAGAGAGTGAACAAACCGTCTTTCGAAGAATCTTTTCTTGCATTACATTTGTACGATGAATCGCTTTTGCATATTGCTTGCAATGTCTACCCTGTCATTTGCCAATATTGGACCAGCAGGTGCGCATACCACTGGGGTTAGTGCAATCCATGAAGTGACAAGTAAAAGTGCCCCAGCGGCATTTTTAGAGATTGAAAAGGATTCAACTGGTGGATTCAATGTCCACATATCCACGACGCGATTTACATGGCGCCCAGATAGCGCATCAATGCAACATGTCGATGGGCAAGGTCATGCACATGTTTATTTGGATGGCCGCAAGATCATGCGAATTTACAATGATTGGTTTCACCTTAATACCTTTCAGTTTGCCACCAAGGCTGGAGAACAGTTACTGAGTATTGAGTTAGTTGGTAATGATCACGATCCCTATACGACCCAGGGATTACCAATCGGCGCCGAACAATTGATTAATGTTCCTGCTGATGAGATTCAGCCTAGGAAAATAAATCTATGGAAGTATCTAGCTACGGGTGCGACAGGGGCTGCAGCCGCCCTGCTGCTGGTCTCCGCCCTTGGCTTTATCAAGCGCAAGAAGCAGAAGCGTTAATTTCTTTAGCCCTGATATCAGGCGGTAGACTTCACCCACACTTGGAGACGTCGCATAGCCCGGTCGAGTGCGCCTCACTGCTAACGAGGTAAGGTGTAAAAGCCTTCAAGAGTTCAAATCTCTTCGTCTCCGCTCGATTACCTCAGTTGCCTTATTAAAGTTGGAGATACATGACGAGTAATTTCTTTGACTTAACTGGGAAAACTGCCTTGGTCACTGGCGCTAGAACCGGAATCGGATTCGCTATTGCAACTGGTTTAGCTGAACATGGCGCTGACATCATCACAATCAGCTCTGCTATTGAGCCAGGAAGTGAGATTGAACGCGCGATAACTGGGCTCGGGCGAAAATTTAAGAGTTATAAATGTGATTTCAAGAATCGTGAGGAAACCGTCGAAGTTTGTAAAAAGCTTGAAGCAGAGCGAATTGACATCCTTGTAAATAATTCTGGGATAGTAAATCGCGCTGACTTTCTGGAACATAGCGATGAACTATGGGATGAAACTATTGAAGTTGATTTAACTGCGCCATTTTTAATCACCAGAGCTGTCAGCAAGCAGATGGTGGAACGAGGATATGGAAAGATCATTTTCATAGGATCGATATGGACTTTCTTGGGTGGCAAAAATGTCATTAGCTATACCGCTGCTAAAACAGCGATAGCAGGATTGACCAAGGGCATCTCAAACGAATTAGCTCCACT
>Ga0214921_10001288_pt1 | contig 43236 bp, 38 predicted proteins | sample LL1505_MetaG_FD_177992 | JGI IMG/M metagenome (GOLD analysis project Ga0214921, IMG submission 177992) | Freshwater microbial communities from Lake Lanier, Atlanta, Georgia, United States - LL-1505 | ecosystem: Environmental > Aquatic > Freshwater > Lake | place: USA: Georgia | collected...
ATTGCCCTCAAGACCATAAGACTCCAGACAGGCCTGAACCCTCTCTTTTGCCAGAATTAATAACTGCGAGCCAACATCCACTAATGCATATTCAAATTCTGGGTGCACATTGAGTGCTTGATTGGATGGTATTGTCCAAGGAGTTGTCGTCCAAATAACAATGCGCGCATCTTTTTGAGGAAATGTAGACAACCCAAAGATTTGTGCAAGAGCGGTTTTTTGATTCTCAGGAACACGAAAACCAACATCAATAGCAGGATCTTTTTTATCTTGATATTCGACTTCCGCTTCCGCCAAAGCTGAGCCGCAGTCAAAACACCAGTTGACAGGTTTTAGACCACGGAAAACAAAGCCCTTTTCCATAATTTTTGCAAGGGCTCTTAATTCGTTTGCCTCATTGGTAAAGTTCATGGTGAGATAAGGATTTTGCCAGTCTCCCAGAACACCTAATCTTTCAAAATCCTTCTTTTGTTGCTCAATTTGTTCTTTTGCATAGGCACGAGCTTTTGCTTGAACTTCAGCTGTACTTAAGTTTTTACCGTATTTTTTTTCAATTTGGATTTCGATTGGCATGCCATGACAATCCCAGCCTGGAACATAAGCAGCGTCAAAACCCATTAAGGTTTTACTTTTGACGATCATGTCTTTTAAAATTTTGTTGACCGCATGTCCAATATGAATGTTACCGTTTGCGTAAGGCGGGCCATCATGCAAAATAAATTTTTCCCGCCCAGATCTAACCGATCGAATCAGCGCATATACATTTTTTTCTTGCCATTGTTTGACCCATCCTGGCTCACGCTTAGGTAAGTCACCTCTCATCGGAAAAGGCGTATCTAGTAAATTGACAGGGTATTGATTATCAGACATATTGATTTTTAAAATAATTTCTTGCAGCGTTCGCATCAGCCTCAATTGCAATCTGCAAAGAGGTTAAGTCAGAGTATTTTGCCTCATCTCTGAGCTTTTTCAAAAATTCTACTTGGATAATTTTCCCATACACTTCCTCATTAAAATCTAATAAGTGTGTTTCAAGCAAAACACGTCCAGCATCCTCTACGGTTGGTCGATAGCCTAAGCTAGCCACACCAGGAATAGGGTTTTTTGCTAAGCCGTGTACTTGAACCACAAAAATACCTGTCATTGCAGGGGGTCTTTCTTGAAATCGATTAGTCATCGCTACATTTAAAGTTGGAAACCTTAAAGTTCTACCTAGTTTTTTGCCATGGATGACATGCCCAGAAATCATATAGGGGCGGCCTAATAATTGTTTAGCAAGATCAAGATCACCTTGACGGAGGGCATTTCTGACCGCTGTACTAGAAATACGTTCACTTTGAGAGTCGTTGATTGTATTTAAAGCATGAACAGAGAAGCCATATTGTTCACCGGCAATTTTTAAAGATTCGATATTACCGGCTCTTTTTGCGCCATAGTGGAAATCATCGCCAATTACGATGTGACGAGTATTTAATCCTTTGACTAAGATGTCATGAACAAATTCATCTGGAGTTTTCTTTGCAAAGTGGGCATTAAAGTGTTCAACAATCACTAAATCCACATTAGTTTTTTTTAATGCATCCAATTTATCTCTTAGACCTAAGATTCTTGCTGGAGCATTTTGGGGAGTAAAAAATTCTTTTGGGTGAGGTTCAAAAGTTAGTAAACAAGTTTGTAATTGATGCTGTTGAGCAAAAGTATGTAATTCTGCGAGCAACGCCTGATGCCCCAAGTGCACACCATCAAAATTACCGATGGTTAAGGCGCACGGGGTCCGAGTTAAAGAGGGGGGTATTCCGCGGATAACTTTCACAACAATTTATCAATTATATTAGGGGTGATGAAAAAAATTGTGATTCTTATCTCTGGGCGTGGCTCAAATCTTGCTGCAATCCTTGAGGCTCAACAAATAAGGGCTTGGGAAGCCAAGGTGACCCACGTCATTTCTAATCAAACTGATGCTCCAGGTATTGCCATTGCCCAAAAATATGGTGTGCCTGTCACGATTATTGAGCATAAAAGCTTTTCTAATAGGTCTTTATATGACCAAGATTTATTAGCAAAAACACGCAATCTTGAACCAGATTTAGTTGTTTTAGCGGGTTATATGAGAATTTTGTCAAGTGAGTTTGTCCAGCATTTTAGTGGGAGATTAATGAATATTCATCCCTCCTTATTACCTAGTTTTCCTGGATTAAATACTCACCGTGCAGCTTTAAATACTGGGGTTAAGTGGCATGGAGCAACTGTGCACTTTGTTACAGAAGATTTAGATGTTGGTCCGATCATTGCTCAAGGTGTTGTTCCAGTGTTACATAACGACACTGAAGAGATATTGGCTAGAAAGGTTTTTGTGATTGAGCACATGATTTATCCTCAAGCAATTGAGTGGTTTATTCGTGAACAACTTGTTTTAGAGCAGGGAAATGTTAGAGTAGAACCTGCGCAGCAACAATTTTTTATGTTGCCAATTACTCCTTAAGGAATCATTCATCCCAATGATGAACAAAAGAACATCAACTGCAAAGAAAGTTTCAAGCAGGACAATCTCACCCAAAAAAACACCCTATAACCCAGCGATTGCTAAAGCGAAGGCCTTACCTGTTCATTTAGAGCATTTAATAAGATTACTCCCTGAGGTCTTAAAGTTTGATAGTCCTTCGGATATGGTGGTGAGTAAATACTTCAAGGATAATAGTCAACTTGGCAATCGTGATCGCGCTTTGATTGCAGAGTCCACATTTTCGGTATTACGACATAAATTAGAGCTGCTGCAATATGCCCAAAGTGGTCAGGGGGCTCTTTATCGAAGAATTGCGCTGTTGGGCTTAATGATTTCCTTATCCGAAGGTGGCTTGGGGACTAGTAATCGTTTAGAGAGTGCATTAGCTGATTTAGCATTTGTTGCCCACCCTGGCGAAATTGATTGGCTAAAACGTTTCGTGAACTATCCTAGAGATAGCCTCACACCACCTGTAAGATTCAATTTGCCAGATTGGTTGTGGGAAGAGCTGGAACAGCAAATTGGCTCTCAGTCTAGGGAAGAATTAGCACTTGCTTTGTTAAAACCGGCTGCGCTTGATTGTCGTGTGAACACGATGAAAGAAAAAAGAGAAACCTTGCTGGAAGAGTTAAATCTTCTTGGCGGGCGTTATCAGGCAGTTCCGACCCCTTATTCTGAATTGGGGGTAAGGTTGCTTGGTAAGCCTGCATTACAAAATCTACAAAGTTTTAAAGATGGTAAGTTTGAGGTACAAGATGAAGGTAGTCAATTATTGAGTATGTTGCTAGCCCCTAAAAGAGGGGAGATGGTCGTTGATTTTTGTGCTGGAGCTGGAGGTAAGACACTCGCAATGGGCGCCTTAATGAAATCTATGGGGCGTTTATATGCCTTTGATATATCCGCAAGAAGGCTTGCAAGGTTAAAGCCAAGAGTTGCTAAAAGTGGCTTGTCCAATGTTCATCCCGTATGGATTGATAGTGAAAATGATGCCAAAGTAAAGCGATTAGCTGGAAAAATTGACCGAGTTTTAGTCGATGCACCTTGTAGTGGTTTAGGCACACTGCGACGAAATCCTGATTTGAAGTGGCGGCAAAGTCCTGAGTCGATTGAAGAGCTTCAAGCAAAACAATATTCCATACTGAGTGCCGCAGCCAAATTATTGAAACCTGGTGGAAGATTAGTTTACGCAACTTGCAGTATTTTGCAGCAGGAAAATCAGGTCATTGTCCTTGAATTTTTAAAACAGCACCCCAATTTTGTACTACTTGACCCAAAAGAGGTATTAAAGGGATCATTTCCACAGTTAAATGAAATTCCAGTTGGAGCCAGCTTGGATTCATCCTGGTGGCAACTTTGGCCTAATCGACATGAAACTGATGGTTTTTTTGCAGCAATACTTGAGAAAAAAGTAACTCCCATTCAAGCGCATCAAGAGAAAGCGGATGAAACTCTTGTAGAAGAGTAGTAAAATGGAGTTTTGGGTTTAAAAGAGCGAGTTTAATTTTGCAAGAACTAAGTCAAGTTTTACAAGAAGGTTTCCTGGATTGGGTTTCGGGTGGCGTATTGCAGTGGTCTGGATGGTCATTGTTTTGGTACATCATCGTCATGACGCACATCACTATCGCAAGTGTGACTATTTTTTTACATCGTCACCAAGCGCATCGCTCCCTCGATTTACATCCTGCGGTATCACATTTTTTCCGTTTTTGGTTGTGGCTAACAACCGGAATGGTCACTAAGGAGTGGGCAGCTATACATCGTAAACATCATGCTAAATGTGAAACTGCTGATGATCCTCATAGCCCCCAAATTTTAGGAATTCATACAGTTCTGTGGCGTGGGGCTGATTTATATAAATTAGAAGTCAATAATCAAGAAACCATGGATAAATTTGGTCATGGCACTCCAGATGATTGGATGGAGCATCACGTTTACTCTAAATATCGTTGGCAAGGTGTTGGTTTAATGATGGTAATTAACCTTCTTCTATTTGGGGCTATTGGTGGATTTATTTGGGCCATTCAAATGATTTGGATTCCCTTCACAGCTGCCGGAATTATTAACGGGATTGGACACTTTTGGGGTTATCGAAACTATGACTGCGAAGATGCCTCAAGAAATATCTTACCCCTAGGTTTAATTATTGGCGGTGAAGAATTGCATAATAATCATCACACGTTTGCAACAAGTGCAAAATTATCAAGTAAGTGGTATGAAATTGATGTTGGTTGGTTATATATTTCTTTGTTACAAAGTTTGAAGTTGGCGCATGTCAAAAAAACAATTCCTAAGATTCGTCTAAGTAAAGCTCAAGTCATCGATGAGAAACTCGTAAAAAGAGTCATCAAACATCGTTATGAACTTATGGCTCAGTACAGTAAGACCTTGAAAGAGGCATTTAAGCAAGAAGTAAGAGGTATGAAGGATTTAGCAAAAGAGTTTGCAGATAATCATCACTGGTTATGTCAGGACGAAAATAAATTAAGCTCACTTCATAAAACTCGGCTAGAAACCTTGATGGTAGCAAATGACCGTATGAAGCATTTGATTGAAATGCGTAGAGAGTTAACTCAAATATGGTCAAGATCTTCTGCAACTGGTGATCAATTAATGGAGCAATTACATCATTGGTGCGTTAAAGCTGAAAAAAGCAATATTCAGTTCTTGCAACTGTTTTCTCAAAAATTAAAAACTTTGGCATAAAAAAACCGCACATCGTGCGGTTTTTCTTTAATTCAAAAGTAATTATTTGATCTTAGTTTCTTTATAAGCAACATGCTTACGAGCCTTAGGATCAAACTTCATGATTTCCATTTTCTCAGGTGTAGTTCTTTTGTTTTTAGTCGTTGTATAGAAATGACCGGTACCTGCAGTAGATTCTAATTTGATTTTTTCGCGTCCGCCTTTTGCCATGATGGGTTCCTTAAGTTTTTATAATTCACCACGAGCACGAATATCAGCTAAAACTGAATCGATACCGTTTTTATCAATGAGACGTAAACCCGCATTAGTAAGACGTAAGCTTACCCAACGGTTTTCAGACTCTACCCAAAAACGGCGATTTTGCAAGTTAGGCAAAAAACGACGCTTAGTTTTATTGTTTGCATGGGAAACATTGTTACCGACCATCGGCTTTTTCCCGGTGACTTGGCATACCTTAGCCATGACACACTCCTTCATAATCTATACTAAAGACTGTGATTGTAGCATTTATTATTTGTAATTGCCAAGTCTTTAAAGAATATTTCTCCTATTCACCGCGATTTAGGTTTCCACCATCCAAAAGTGAATAATAGGCATTGTGAGTAACAATAAGGTGATCTAGTAAGTTGATTTCTAAGGACTTAAATAATTTTCTTAGGGTTTTTGTTAAGACAATGTCCGCTTCACTTGGAAAAGCTAGTCCATTTGGGTGATTGTGTGCCAGGATTACTGCAGAGCTATTTCTCTTGAGAGCCTCTTTTACCAGCTCTCTAGGATAAATAAAAGTTTGGTGGAAATCACCCCGAAAAAGAACTTTAAACTCTATCAAGTATCCCATTTGATCAAGAAAAAAACAGGCAAAGACCTCATGATCCAAGGATCCGATACTGGTTTGTAAAAACTGTCTTGTCATTGCTTGAGACTGCAAAAGTGGCCGATCTTTTAACTTTTCCAGGCTGGCTCTTTTTACTAATTCTTGAGCCGCTTGTATTTGCGTCCACTTTGCAATACCTAGGCCAGGTATATTTTTAAAATCCTCTAAAGAACTTGTTAAAAGATGCTGAAAGCCGCCAAAATGTTGCAAAATATCAGAAGAAAGTTCTATTGCGTTTCGGTTTTTATTCCCTGTTTGAATAAAAATTGCCAATAATTCAGGATTGCTTAATGATTGGATACCGAATTGTAAGACCCTTTCCCTGGGGCGCATTTCAACAGGCCAATTTCGAATGGATGAGCGTTTTGGCGGTGCCATCGCTACAATAGGTACATTATGGAAAATATTGTAAAAAACGAATCTTTTTTGACTTTGCACTATCGTTTGAGTTTTAAGGATGGTGCAGATATTGCAAATACATTTACGGATAAACCAGCAACAGTTTTGATGGGTGCCGGTCAATTCGCTCCGGGATTGGAAAATGTCATGATGGGAATGTCTAGCGGCGATCATGAAACGTTTACGCTGAGTCCTGAAAATGCCTATGGATTGCGTAATCCTGAATTGGTACAAAAAATATCCATACAAACTTTGCAACAAAATAGTGATCCAGAAACAGATTACTCCCCTGGTGATATGGTCGAGTTTGAAGCACCCCACGGTGGTAAGTATGCCGGTACTTTGCAGAGTATGGATGAGACTGGCGCTTGGTTTGACTTTAATCATCCGTTGGCTGGTAAAGAAATGATCTTTGAAGTCAAAATTATTTCCATTCTTTAAAACACGTAACCCCACAATATGAGTCAAGACATTCATCCATCTGCTGAAATTTTGTTGGCACAGCCAAGAGGGTTTTGTGCTGGGGTTGACCGAGCCATTACGATTGTGAATCAAGCTTTGGAACAATTTGGTGCACCAATCTATGTTCGTCATGAAATTGTTCACAACAAATACGTAGTTGATGACTTGCGGTCTAGAGGAGCGATTTTTGTGGATGATTTGGCCATGGTTCCTGCAGGAGCAACTTTGGTTTTTAGCGCTCATGGAGTTCCCCCGAAAGTCAAAGCAGAAGCTCAAGCAAGAGGCTTTCGTGTTTTTGATGCAACATGCCCATTGGTAACCAAAGTTCATGTGGAAGTAGCAAAGATGTATCGCGATGGACATTACATTGTGATGATTGGTCATAAGGGACATCCTGAAGTTGAAGGAACGATGGGGCAGGTGAAAGATCGGATTAGTTTGGTACAAACAGTAGATGATGTGGCGAGCTTGGATTTGCCACCGAGCATGCCCATTGCATATGTGACACAAACCACTTTGTCGATAGATGAAACGGCAGATATTGTTGCTGCATTGACCAAAAAATTCCCTCACATCTCACAACCTAAAAAACAAGACATTTGTTACGCAACTCAGAATCGACAAGATGCTGTAAAACTCATGGCACCTCAAGTTGAAGTCGTTATTGTCGTGGGAAGTCCCAATAGTTCGAACTCGAATCGTTTGTGGGAGCTTTCTGAAAAATTAGGTGTAAAGGCTTACATGGTGGATCATCCTTCACAATTACAGCAAGAGTGGTTTAAAGGTATCAAGAGGGTCGGTTTAACAGCTGGAGCTTCTGCGCCAGAGATTCTTGCTCAATCCATCATCGAAAAAATTAGAGAATTTGGTCCAAGAGCAGTGCGGTCCTTGGATGGTGTGATTGAACACACTATTTTTCAATTACCTAAGGGTTTAAATCCCAATTCAACGAGTAGAATAAAACAATAATTGCAATACTTTTAGTGAGTTCAATTCAGCAAAGGAGAATGGATATGGGTTATAAAACAAATTTAAATATCTTAGATGTAACGAAGTTTGTTGGTGTTGTGAGTTTGTCCGCACTGATTTTAGTATCCTGTGGAAAAAAAGAGAGCGCCTCAGCGTCTTCTGACTCCATTGTAGTGAAAATTGGTAATGTGGCTCCTGTCACCGGACCCAACGCCCATCTTGGAAAAGATAATGAAAATGGTGCCAGACTTGCAATTGAAGAAGTAAATAAGCAAGGTCTTGTCATTAATGGGAAAAAAGTTATATTAGAGTTTTTGGCGGAAGATGATGCCTCAGATCCAAAACAGGGCACACAAGTCGCTCAAAAATTAGTTGACCAAAAAGTTGTTGCTGTTGTGGGGCATTTAAATTCTGGAGTATCGATTCCCGCATCCAAAATTTATAGTGAAGCAGGCATTGCACAGATTTCACCATCCTCTACAAATCCTGAATATACAAAACAAGGATTTAAAACTACATTTCGTTTAGTCGGTACTGACGCACAACAAGGACCCGTACTGGCGAAATACACTCTAGAAAAACTCAATGGTAAAAATATTGCCATTGTGGATGATTCAACACAATACGGTAAAGGTTTAGCTGATGAGTATGAGAAAACAATTCTTGCGGCAGGTGGAAAAATTGTGATTCATGAAGCAACAAATGATAAAGCTACTGACTTTAAAGCAATCCTTACTAATATTAAATCCAAAAAACCAGATGTGATTTTGTATGGTGGCATGGACGCTACAGGCGGACCATTTGCAAAGCAAGCAATGGAACTTGGGATTACTGCCAAGATTATTGGTGGTGATGGTATCTGTAGCCCAACACTAGCCCAACTTGCGGGTGCCGCTGCAGTCAATGTGATTTGCTCGACGGTGGGTGTTCCAAAGGAAAGCTTAAGTAATGGCGAAGCTTTTTTAAGGAACTACCAAGAACGCTTCAAATCTCAAGTAGAAATTTACTCACCAATGGCATATGACGCTGTCATGATTATTGTTGATGCAATGAAGCGCGCAAATGCCACAGATGCTGCCTCCATATTGGGAGCTTTACCGGCAACTAATTATGCTGGTTTGTCTGGCCAGATTGCTTTTGATGCTAAAGGCGATTTGAAAGAAAGCGTTATTACATTAAATCAATACAAAGACGGCAAAGTAGTGACACTTGAAGTCGTAAAAATGTAATAAATATCTAACGGCAGATATTCATCTGCCGTTTCATTATGGATATACTTTTACAGCAAATTCTGAATGGCTTAGTGTTAGGTAGTATTTATGCCTTAATTGCCCTTGGCTACACCATGGTCTATGGTGTTCTTGGGATTATCAATTTTGCACATGGTGAAGTCTTGATGTTAGGCGCTCTGATTGCTTTAACCTCTATTCAAGCACTGCAATATTTTTTCCCGGGATTGCCGGTACTCATTACTATTTTGATTGTATTGATCGTCTCCATAGCATCGTGTGCAGTGATTAGTTTTTATATTGAAAAATTGGCTTATCGCCCCCTAAGATTTGCGCCTCGACTTGCCCCATTGATTTCCGCAATAGGTATGTCAATTCTGTTACAAACCATAGCAATGATGATTTGGGGAAGAACTCCTCTGCGATTTCCGCAATTATTACCAACGCAGGCTATTCAAATTCCTTATTCGACTGCAACAATCACGACAAAGGAAATCATTATCATTGTCATTTCATTGATTGTGATGCTCACTTTGCTTGTGCTTGTGAAAAAGACCAAGTTTGGTCGAGCTATTCGAGCTACCTCTGAAAACCCCTCTGTTGCTGGCCTTATGGGAGTTAATACTGATCGTGTGATTTCATATACATTTATGTTGGGTGGAGGTCTTGCAGCTTTAGCTGGTTTTATGATCGCTAGTAATTATGGATCAGCCCATTTTTACATGGGCTTTACACCTGGATTAAAAGCATTTACAGCAGCTGTTCTGGGTGGTATTGGTAATATACCTGGCGCAATGCTTGGTGGTTTGTTGTTAGGCTTAATTGAATCTCTAGGGTCAGGATATATCAGTGAATTAACAGGCGGAGTATTTGGTTCTAACTATCAAGATATATTCGCATTTATTGTTTTAATTGTGGTGCTGATTTTTAGGCCATCAGGTTTATTAGGAGAAAAACAAGGAGACCGAGCATGATCCAATTCTCCCAAGATAAAAAAATGGCTCAATGGCTTTTTTTAGGAATCCTATTATGTTTGACTCCTTGGTTATGTTTTTTTGCAGGAGGAAACTATTGGGTCAGAGTTATTGATTTTGCTTTGTTATATATATTCTTAGCCTTAGGTTTAAACATTGTTGTTGGTTTTGCAGGACTACTTGACCTCGGATACATCGCTTTTTATGCAGTCGGGGCATACTGTGCGGGATTATTGGCTTCTCCGCATCTTCTCAATTCATTTGTGCATCTCAAAGAGGTGTTTCCACTTGGTATCCACACCTCGTATTGGTTAATTTTGCCAATTGCAGCATTAATCGCAGGTATTTTTGGGGTTTTATTAGGCACACCTACACTTAAACTTCGCGGGGATTATTTGGCAATCGTAACTTTGGGGTTCGGAGAAATTATTCGAATTTTTCTGAATAACCTTGATCGCCCAATTAATTTAACCAATGGACCTAAAGGCATTAATGGCATTGATGCAGTGAATATGTTTGGCTTATATTTAGGCAGGAAACTGAATATTGGTGGATTTTCCATTCCATCTGTGGTCCTCAATTATTACTTGTTTTTAATCTTGGTCATTGGGGTTGTGATTATTTGTGCTCGTTTGCAACATTCACGGATTGGACGAGCTTGGGTTGCCATTCGTGAAGATGAAATCGCCGCCAAAGCAATGGGGCTCAATACGCGCAACTTGAAACTCTTAGCATTTGCAATTGGTGCCTCCTTTGGCGGTATTTCAGGGGCGCTATTTGCATCTTTTCAGGGATTTATTTCACCTGAATCATTCTCGTTATCGGAGTCAATTGTTGTATTAGCCATGGTGGTTCTTGGTGGAATGGGGCATATACCAGGCGTTATTCTCGGAAGTTTATTACTTGCAGTATTTCCGGAGTTTCTTAGAGCTGTCTTAGTGCCATTACAAACGATGCTGTTTGGACATGTTGTGGTTGATGCTGAAATTATTCGTCAATTTTTATATGGATGTGCACTCATCCTAATCATCCGGTACCGTCCCAATGGCTTATGGCCTCAGATGAGAGTTTCCTGATGGCTTTATTAGAAATTACCGGTGTCAACAAACGATTTGGGGGTTTACAAGCCCTAAATGATGCTTATTTGGCAGTTCCAAAAGGTTTGATTGTTGGGCTGATCGGACCTAATGGTGCTGGTAAAACGAGTTTTTTTAATGTGATGACGGGTTTATACCCCGCAGATTCAGGGGTCTTTAAATTAAATGGTCAAATCTATAATCCAAGTGCTGTGGATGAGGTATTAAAAGCAGGTATTGCAAGAACTTTTCAGAATATTCGTTTATTCAAAGAAATGACCGTTCTTGAAAATGTGATGGTAGGTCGACATGTGAGAACCTCAGCCGGACTCTTTAGTACGATTTTTAAAACATCATCCCAAATCAAGGAAGAGAAACAAATTGTGGAAGATGCTATGCGACTTTTAGCATATGTTGGTATTGAAAATGAAGCCCATCAGGTTTCAAAAAATCTTTCTTATGGTTCACAACGACGTTTAGAAATTGCGCGCGCATTAGCGACAGAGCCTCTTTTATTGGCTTTAGATGAACCTGCGGCAGGCATGAATCAAACGGAAAAAAAAGAATTACAACAACTTTTACAAAAAATTTGTGATGATGGTACAACGATTTTGATGATTGAACATGATGTTCGACTAGTTATGGGTATTTGCAGTGAAATCACAGTTTTAGATGAGGGGCGGGTTATTGCACAAGGTACTCCAGAAATCGTAAGAAAAGATCCTGCGGTGATTGAAGCTTATTTAGGATTAGCACACAATGGGTAGTAAGGATATTTTAGACATTTCCAATCTTGAAATTTCTTATGGGGGAATAAGGGCTGTAAAAGGCATTCATTTATATATTCAAGAGGGGGAATTAGTTAGCTTAATTGGCTCCAACGGGGCAGGTAAAACAAGCACTTTAAAAGCAATTGCAGGCTTATTAAAACCGAGTATGGGAAGTATCCAATTTCGAGGAAAGCAAAGTAACTATCAATCACATCATTTAGTTCAAGAAGGTCTCGCATTGGTTCCTGAGGGGCGCGGTATATTCACTCGAATGAGCGTCATGGAGAACCTAATGATGGGTGCTTATTTGCGAGATGATGAGCAAATTCAACAAGATCTCCAACAAATGTTTGAATATTTCCCGAGGATTTTAGAACGTGCCCATCAGTTAGCGGGAACTTTATCTGGCGGCGAACAACAAATGTTAGCGATTGCACGCGCTCTTATGTCTAAACCTAAGTTGCTATTACTCGATGAGCCTACGATGGGGCTTTCACCGATGATGGTGGACAATATTTTTGACGTGATTCGAAAAATATCTCAGCAAGGTATGACCATATTTCTTGTAGAACAAAATGCAAATATTGCTTTAACAATGTCTGACCGTGCTTATGTCATGGAAAGTGGCGAGATAACAATGACTGGAACTGGCGAGGATCTTATTCAAGATCCTCGTATTCATTCAGCTTATTTAGGTGCTTGAGACAAAAAACCATCTAGCAAAGAAATCATTTGATCGATTTCATCACGGCTAACGTTTAGCGCTGGCATAAATCTTAATAAATTTGGACGAGGAGAGTTAATTAATAGTCCAGTAGGATTATTGTTTCTGGCAGTCTCGACAATTTCTGGTCCAATATCACGGCCTAATTTGAGAGCACGCAATAATCCCTCACCCCTTTCGCCATCCATATGGTGCTTTTCTGACAGTTGTAATAATTTTTCTTTGAGATATTCGCCTTTGGCTTGAACCTCTTCTAGGAATCCAGGAGCAATTAACTGTTGAATGACACTGATTCCTACAGCACACATTAGAGGGTTACCGTTATAAGTCCCTCCTTGGTCACCAGGCTCAAAACATGCAACAGCATCTGTACATAAAAGAGCAGACAAAGGTACACCGCCGCCGATACCCTTGCCCAGAGTCATGATGTCAGGTTCAACATCGAAAAGTTGGTGGGCAAATAATTTACCAGTTCGGCCACAACCAGCTTGAACTTCATCAACAATTAATAAAATACCTTTTTCGATTGTCAGCTTGCGCAGCGCCTTCATAAATTCCTGAGTGGCTGGAATGACACCGCCTTCACCTTGGACAGGCTCCAACATAACCGCAACAGTTTTCTCATTAATTAATTTTTCAACAGAAGCAAGATCATTTAAATCCGCTTTTGGAAAACCATCTACTTGAGGGGCAAACATCGTATCCCAGCCAGGTTTGCCTGAGGCGCTCATTGTGGCAATTGTTCGACCATGAAAACTATGATCAAAAGTAATAATTTCGTATGCTGAATTTTTATGGATCTTACCCCATTTCCGTGCAAGCTTAATTGCACCTTCATTAGCTTCCGCGCCACTGTTTGCAAAAAAGACCTTATCAAAGCAGCTATTGGCAGTCAGAAGATCTGCAAGCTCAATCATAGGGGCGTTATAAAACGCTGGGCTTGGGTTGATGACCTTGCGAGCTTGTGTATCAAGAGCTGCAATCATGCCTGGATTGCTATGACCTAAACAGTTCACAGCCCAGCCTTGCATAAAATCTAGGTATTGCTTGCCATTGTTATCTACTAACCAAGAGCCGTTACCTGAAACCATTTCGATTTCAGGTCTTTTGGTGATGAACATGACTGAATGTGGATCGTGCATAGCGTTCTCGATAAATTAATGAATGATTATTTTAAGTTTCAAAGATGACAAAATTTCTTCAACTGACAAGATCAGCAGCCGAGGTAAATGAATCTGCATAAAACTCATCTTCAGGAAGTTGGCATTTACTTGTAAAGTCCCTTTCAGCAGAAGAAATCACTACTGGAGCACCACAGGCATAAACTTGATAGCCACTCATATCTGGGAAGTCATCAACCGCAGCTTGATGAACAAATCCAGTTCTACCTTGCCAAGTATCTTCTGCCAGAGCATCTGAAATCACAGGAATATATTGGATATGAGGATGATTTTTGGCCCAAGTTAAACATTTTTCATGTTCGTATAAATCACTGGGACGACGTCCGCCCCAATACAGATAAATTGGCCTAGTTATTTTTTCATGTAGAGTATGCTCAATAATGGCTTTGATTGGGGCAAAACCAGTCCCAGAGGCGATAAAAATCATCGGCTTATCTGATGCCTCTCTTAAAAAGAAACTGCCTAATGGGCCTTCAAATCGAAGAATGTCTTTTACTTTCATGAGGACATTAGGATTCGCACCAAATACATGATCGGTAAATAATCCCCCCGGCATGTGACGAATGTGAAGCTCTATAGGACCCTCTTCATGAGGGGGTGTGGCGATGGAATATGCTCTACGTTTACCATCTTTGAGTAAAAATTCAACGTATTGACCAGCACGATACTGAAAACGCTCCGTAGAGGGAAGTTGCAATTTTAAGACCATGACGTCACTAGCGACTCGCTCAAGATCAGCAACGCGGCAAGGGATTTTTTTGATTGGAATCTCACCAGCTTCAATTTCTCTAGCTGATACCAAGCAGTCGCTTAATGGAAAAGAACAACATAGTAAAGCTACTTTGCGTTGCTCCTCCTCTTCAGTGAGTGTGGATGCGTTGTGTGGCCCCATGCGGACTTCACCGCCCAGAATCTTTCCTTTACAAGAGCCGCAGGCACCATTTTTACAGCCATAGGCTAGAATAATTCCAGCTTTGAGAGAAGCATCTAAAATAGTTTCATCTGTTTGAACAGAGAAGCTCTTGCCACTTGCTTGAAGGGTTACAACAAAACTTGCGGTAGAATCCAAAACACGTCCTTTCATAAAACGTTTACTATTTATCATGTCAATACCTTCATCATCTATTGCAAATCAACCAAGAGCTCTTCTCGTTGGTTGCGGTGATGTTGGTATGAGATTACTACCTATTTTAGTCAAAACTCACAAAGTATATGTATTAACCACTCAAGAGTCTAAAAAAAGCCTTTTAAGAAGCATGGGTGCGGTTCCTATTATTGGTAATTTAGATCAACGGCAAACCCTAAAAAAAATAGCACATTTAGCACCTTACGTGATTCATCTTGCACCCCCAAATCAAGAAGGCTCAAAAGACCTAAGAACGAGAAACTTACTACACACACTCTCACAAGGGGGTAAGACACAACGTTTGATTTATGTCAGTACATCGGGTGTTTATGGCGACTGCAAAGGCGATTATGTTTCAGAAACCAGGACTCTAGCACCTACTAGTCCAAGAGGACAAAGAAGAATGGATGCAGAACAACAGCTAAGAGCATGGGCAATTCATCATCAGGTTCAAGTGAGTATTCTGCGCGTACCCGGTATTTATGCAGGTAATCGCTTACCAATTGAACGATTAAAGGCTGGGACTCCTGCTTTAAAACATGATGAAGATGTATTTACAAACCATATACATGCAGATGATTTAGCGAGAGTCATTTTGTACGCTTTTTATCGTGGCTTACCGCAACGAGTTCTCAATGCGAGCGATTCGAGTTGGCTCAAAATGGGGGAATACTTTGACTTAGTTGCGAAAAATTTTGGCTTACCCAGTCCTAAACGGTTAACCTTTGAAGAGCTCAGAACGCAAGTCAGCTCGCAAATGTTAAGTTTTATGAAGGAGTCTAGAAGGCTGCAAAATGATCGTTTAAAAGAATTGGGGTTCCAGTTCCTATATCCAACGGTAGAGGATTTTCTAAAGCTACAAAAAGAGGAGCAAGCCGCTCTCTTCTAGATTACTTTTTCCATTGGTCCTTTAAGCCAACTGCAAAGTTAAATACAGGTTGATCCGTCGAGTAATCAACGCGATCAGCCACAAAATAGCCGTGCCTTTCAAATTGAAAACGCTGTTCTGCGCCAGCCAGAGCGAGACTAGGCTCCACAAAAGCACGTAAGATTTTTTTAGAATCTGGGTTCAGTAGGGTTAAAAAATCTTTATCACCACTCGCCGGGTTGGGATCTGTAAAGAGTCGATCATACATTCGAATTTCCGCTTGAATCGAATGACTCACACTAACCCAATGAATATTCCCTTTGACTTTATAGTCTGCAGAGCCTGGGGTGCCACTTTTACTGTCTGGGAAATACTTGACACGAACAGTGATTGGATTGCCTTGTTCATCCACATCAAAACCAGTACATTCCACAACAAAACCATAGCGTAATCTCACTCGATTACCAGGTTGCCCATCTTTAGGTGGATATAACCGGAAGAAACCTTTCATAGGTTCCATCATGAAGTCATCAGATTCAATCCAAAGTTCTTTCGTGAGCGCGAATTCACGACGTCCCCAATCTTCATGATGGGGATGCTTCGGCGCCGAGCACCATTCCAGATCCCCCTCAAAATTCTCAATAATCAGTTTTAACGGCGACAGAACGGCAGTACCTCTTTCGACCTTAGGATCTAAATCATCTCTGAGGGACTGTTCTAAAACACTCATATCAATCCAGCTATCAGCCTTGGAGACCCCGATTCGTTCACAAAATAGCTGTAAAGCCTCTGGGGTATAACCCCTCCTGCGAAGTCCAACAATCGTTGGCATCCGCGGGTCATCCCAGCCATCAACGTAATTCTCTTGAACCAGTTGCAGTAATTTACGCTTACTTGTTAATGTATAGGTTAAATTTAACCGAGCAAACTCATATTGATGTGGCAGAGGTGATTTGAGAGCACCTGCAGTTTCAAGTTCATGGAGGATCCACTCATACAAAGGACGATTATTTTCAAACTCCAAAGTACAAATGGAATGCGTAATATTTTCGAGCGCATCTGAAATACAATGCGTAAAGTCATACAGCGGGTAGATACACCAAGTATTTCCCGTACGATGGTGGTGCGCATGGCGAATACGATAAATAACTGGATCACGCATCACCAGGTTCGGGTGAGCCATATTAATCTTTAACCGCAGAACGTGTTCACCATCAGCGTATTTATCAGCACGCATATCCCTAAAAAGGGATAAGTTTTCCGCAATACTACGATTTCTAAAAGGACTTTCTTTACCAGCTTGTTGAAAGTTTCCTCGGTTGATTTGGATATCTTCCGCACTTTGACTATCCACATATGCTTTGCCAGAAGATATTAATATTTCTGCAAATGAATACAGAGTTTCGAAGTAATCACTCGCATAAAACTGAAACGATTTTCCCTCGTAATGCCAATCAAATCCAAGCCACTTCACAGCATCAAGAATACTATCTACATATTCAGTTTCTTCTTTTGCAGGATTTGTGTCGTCAAAGCGCATGTGACATCTCGCACCATTTCGCAAATGAGAATAATCTAATGCGAGACCAAAATTGAGGCAAATACTCTTGGCGTGACCAATGTGTAAGTAGCCATTTGGCTCAGGCGGGAACCTTGTAATGACAGATGGTAGGCTATTGCCACTGTTATCTATGCGGTTCGCATATGTGCCATTGGCACAGTCATGATCGATAATCTGCCGCAAAAAGTTAGAAACCTCGGTGTTTGCCGAGGTTCCTGGGGAGTTTTTTATTTCCTTAGACATAGACACATATTGTAATGTGCCTTGAGTAATCTACATCAATCTTCTACGAAAGCTTCTTCACGAGTCTTCTTAAATGCTGGGAGCATTACGATCACAACTAAGAATGCTGCAGCAGCTAAAAGACATGCTGAAAGCGGACGTGTTACAAATACTGTGTAGTCTCCGCGAGATAATAGAAGCGCACGGCGGAAGTTTTCTTCCATCATAGGTCCTAATACGAAGCCTAACAATAATGGAGGAGCTTCACACTTGAACTTCATGAAGAGATATCCAAGAATACCGAAACCGGCAGTCAAATAGATATCAAACACAGTATTGTTTACAGAGTAAACACCAATACAGCAGAACACTAAAATTGCTGGATAGAGATGTCTGTAAGGAATCGTTAATAACTTAACCCAAACACCAATCATCGGTAAATTTAAAATAATCAACATGAAATTACCAATCCACATCGAGGCAATCAAGCCCCAGAAGAGAGCTGGATTACTAGTCATTACCTGTGGACCAGGTTGAATATTATGAATCGTCATCGCACCAACCATCAACGCCATCACAGCGTTTGGTGGAATACCCAAAGTTAATAGGGGAATAAAGGATGTTTGAGCAGCAGCGTTATTCGCACTCTCAGGAGCAGCAACGCCCTCAATAGCACCCTTACCGAACTCATGACCATACTTAGATACTTTCTTCTCTAAAGAGTAAGCTCCGAAAGCAGCAAGAGCAGCACCACCACCAGGAAGAATACCTAAAACAGAACCCAATGTTGTACCGCGTAAGATTGGCATAACCATACGCTTAAAGTCGGTCTTAGTAGGCCATAAATTGGTAACCTTATCCAAGAAAGTCTCACGATTCTCTTTTTGCTCAAGGTTTGCCATAATTTCAGCAAAACCAAACACCCCCATCGCCACGGCAACGAAACCTAAACCATCGGTCAATTGCGGAATATCAAAAGAATATCGAGCAGTACCAGAGTTAACGTCTGTACCAACCAATCCTAACAAAAGACCAAGAATAATCATGGCAATCGCTTTGATGAGTGATCCAGAAGCTAAAACCACCGCGCCGATTAAGCCCAATACCATCAATGAAAAATATTCAGCAGGGCCGAATTTAAAAGCAAGTTCAGACAATGGTGCAGCAAAGGCAGCCAAAACTAAAGTAGCCACACAGCCAGCAAAGAATGATCCCATACCAGCAGTAAATAAAGCCACGCCCGCTCGACCATTTCTAGCCATCTTATAACCGTCAATCGCTGTAACGACCGAAGAAGACTCACCAGGGATATTAATCAAAATAGCAGTTGTTGAACCACCATATTGAGCGCCGTAATAAATACCGGCAAGCATAATTAAAGCAGCAATTGGAGGGAGTGCATAAGTTGCTGGGAGCAACATCGCAATCGTTGCAATTGGTCCTAATCCAGGTAAAACCCCAATCAGAGTTCCAAGAACACAGCCAATAAAGCAATAGGCTAAGTTTTGTAGTGTAAAGGCTGTTGCAAAGCCTAGGGAGAGATTACTTAACAGATCCATTTGATAGTTCTTTCTTTAATAAGTATTTGTTTTATGGATATAGTGATTAGCCAACTAGGAATGGAGGCCATACTGGGAACTGAAGTTTAAGACCCCAAACGAAAGCTCCGTAGCAAATAGCAATCAAAATGAGTGAACTCACTAAGGTTTGTTTCCAATTAAATTCATGACTAGCTAAAGCAGAGAAAAATACTAAGATGATGATGGACAAAATCAATCCGAGGAATTGAAGAATCACAGCAAATAAAATAACAGCACCTGTAATCCAAAGTACTGTCTTCCAATCCCACTTTCCAAGATCGTGATCTTCACTACTTGCGGCTAAAGATTTTAATAAAACAATTAGACCTAGTACTCCAAGAAGCACGCCCAACCAAAATGGAAAATAGCCAGACCCCATTTTTGCTGCTGTCCCCATCTGATAGCCCCGAGCAAGTATTGCAAAAAATGCTCCAAATGCGATAAACATTAAGCCTGAGGCAAAATCTTTTTTATCTTTTATTCTCAATTCTTACTCCTAAATAATAGTTTTAATAACGATGTGTGATTGTAAGTTTAATCTTGTAGATGCGCCCTAAGGGTTTGCCCTTATTATTGAGATTAAACCACATATACAGTATGAGTTTTTGGCAAATCGCACCAAAATGAGATAATGATAATTATGAAAGTAAATGAAATTAGACAAAGCTTTTTAGATTTTTTTGAATCCAAGGGTCATCAAATCGTCACTTCAAGTCCAGTAGTTCCTGGAGATGATCCGACATTGTTGTTTACCAATGCCGGAATGAACCAATTCAAGGACGTCTTTTTAGGGTTTGATAAAAGGCCTTATACAAGGGCTACCACCGCTCAAAAGTGTATTCGTGCAGGTGGTAAACATAATGATTTAGATAATGTGGGCTACACAGCTAGACACCATACTTTTTTTGAAATGTTAGGTAACTTTTCTTTTGGAGATTACTTCAAAGAGGATGCTATTCAATATGCTTGGGAATTGTTAACCGAAGTTTTCAAACTGCCAAAAGATAAATTATTGGTTACGGTCTATCAAGATGATGATGAAGCATATGATATCTGGACAAAAATAATAGGTGTTCCACCAGAACGTGTAGTCCGAATCGGAGATAACAAAGGATCTCGATACGCATCAGATAATTTTTGGATGATGGGTGATACTGGGCCATGTGGGCCGTGTACTGAGATTTTTTACGATCACGGTGAAGACATTCCTGGCGGTCCTCCAGGCAGCCCAGATGAAGATGGCGATCGCTTCATCGAGATTTGGAACAATGTGTTCATGCAATTTAATCGTGATGAAAATGGCGTGATGCACCCATTACCCAAGAAGAGCGTTGATACAGGTATGGGCTTGGAAAGGATCTCTGCAGTTTTGCAGCACGTACATTCCAATTATGAAATCGATTTATTTGTTAACTTGATTGCCGCAGCTAAGTTGAGTGTTGAATCTTCAGGCGGGCAAGAGGTTGATCTTGAAAGCCCTTCGTTGAGAGTCATTGCAGATCATATTCGAGCTTGTAGCTTTACTGTACTGGATGGCGTGATTCCTGGAAATGCTGGCCGTGGTTATGTTCTTAGGAGAATCACACGCCGCGCTATACGTCATGGCTATAAGTTGGGTGCGCGAACACCATTCTTTTATCGTTTAGTGTCTGCACTAGCAAAAGAGATGGGTCAGGCTTATCCTGATTTACTAGCTCAGCAAGAAAAAATTACTGAAGTTATCAAGCAAGAAGAAGAGCGTTTCTTCCAAACTATCGCTAATGGGATGGAAATTTTGGAACAAGCTTTATCTGAATTAGGCACAAACTCGCTTACGAAACCATTAGATGGGGCAATTGCGTTCAAACTGCACGATACGTTTGGATTTCCTCTCGATTTAACTGCGGATGTTTGCAGAGAAAGAAATCTTCAAGTAGACGAAGTTGGTTTTGAAGTAGCTATGAATCAACAGCGAAGCTTAGCTAGAGCTGCTGGGAAATTTAAAATGGCACAGGGATTGGAATATAAGGGTATCCCTACGGAGTTTTTGGGCTATGAACAATTGTCTATTGAAAAGGCTACGGTTCAAGCCATCTATATCGATGGCTCACAAGTAACTGAACTAAAAAGTGGCGAAGATGCTGTTATTATTCTCGATCAAACGCCATTTTATGCGGAATCTGGCGGACAAATCGGCGATCAAGGTGAGTTAAGAAATCAGTCAGCGCTGTTTCAGGTTGACGATACGATGAAAATTCAGGCAGAAGTATTTGGTCATCAAGGGAGATTACTCGAAGGTACACTTAAGCTTGGAGATGTCATTCATCCCAAAGTAGATCAAACAGCGCGCCTTGCAACCACGCGTAATCATAGTGCTACCCATCTGATGCATAAAGCATTACGGGAAGTTTTAGGAGTTCACGTCCAACAAAAAGGTTCTTTAGTAGATACTGAAAAAACCCGTTTCGACTTTACACATAATGTTCCTGTAACTCGCGATGAAATAGTAAAAATTGAGCAAATTGTCAATGCGGAAATTCTGCTAAATGCTTCTAGTTCTGCTAAATCGATGAGTATTGATGATGCTCAAAAAACGGGTGCCATGATGTTGTTTGGTGAAAAGTATGGTGATGTAGTCCGTGTTCTAGAGATTGGTAGTTCAAAAGAATTATGTGGTGGTACGCACGTCGATCGTACAGGAGATATTGGCTTATTTAAGATTGTTTCTGAGAGTGGTGTGGCAGCAGGTATCAGGCGGATTGAAGCCATTACGGGTGAAAATGCTCTCAACAGAGTGCAAAAATTAGATCAACAAATGCTGCAGATTGCTGGATCTTTAAAAACTAATCCTGAAGAAGTGCAATATCGTATTGAGCAGTTGCAGGAGCACGTCAAAGTATTGGAAAAAGATTTAGAACGTTTTAAATCGAAGATGGCGGCGAGTCAGGGCGAAGAACTTCTTTCGCAAGTGGTGTTGATTAATAACGTTAGTACATTGGTCGCCAAACTCGACGGCTTAGATGTTAAGGCGTTGCGTGAAACCCTTGATCAAGTTAAAAATAAGATTCACTCAGGAGTTGTCGTTTTAGCAACAGTTCAAGATGACAAAGTACAGATTGTTGCAGGTGTAACTCAAGACTTAACTAGCCGTGTAAAAGCGGGTGACTTGGTGAATCATATTGCGACGCAGGTTGGCGGTAAAGGTGGTGGTAAGCCGGATATGGCGATGGCGGGTGGAAATCTGCCACAACAATTACCTCTTGCACTTGCAAGTGTTGAACATTGGTTAAAGGAGCGTTTATGACCCCTGAACAAATTGATAAAGAGTTAGACTGTATGGGAATGATTTGCCCATTACCAGTGCTTCGTACTAAGAAGGCATTAGCCGATATGCAAACAGGTCAAGTATTAAAAGTGGTTGCGAATGATCGTGGTGCTGAACAGGATATCCCGATGTTTGCAAAGCAAACAGGTAACGAGCTGCTTGGTTCAGAAAAGCAGGATGAAGTTTTTACTTTTTACTTAAAACGCCGCTAAAGTATTAACGATTTTTTAAGAAGTTGGCAAAATCTGCGCCGACTTCAGGATGGTTTAAAGCAAATTCAACGGTCGCCTTTAAATAGCCTAATTTACTTCCACAGTCGTAGCGGATGCCTTCATATTCATAGGCAAGTACTTGTTCTTTTTGGATTAGGGACTGAATCGCATCGGTTAATTGATATTCACCACCAGCACCTGGTGATAAATTTCGAATATGACTAAAAATATTTGCAGTCAAGACATACCTACCCACGACACCCATGTTTGATGGGGCATTTTCTGGGGCAGGTTTTTCGACAATGCTACTTAGTTTATAGATATTCTCATCCCATTTTTTACCCTCAATCACGCCATAAGATCTGCTTTGTTCTTGAGCAATTTCTTCAACGCCAATAATAGAGCAACGATAGTGATTAAATAATTGGATCATTTGATCCATAACAGGTTGTTTACCTGTTAATAAATCATCTGCCAAAATCACAGAAAATGGATCATCGCCAACTAATTTTTCAGCACATAATATGGCGTGTCCTAAACCAAGGGCTTCCGCTTGCCTCACATAGACACAGTCGACATGACTTGGTTTAATATTTTGCACAATCTCAAGCAATTCTTTTTTATTCTTTTGTTCGAGTTCATTTTCTAATTCATAAGCTTTATCGAAATGGTCCTCGATCGCTCTTTTGGATCGCCCGGTTACAAAAATAAGTTCTGTAATTCCTGCTGCAATAGCTTCTTCAACCGCATATTGAATGAGAGGCTTATCTACGACGGTTAACATTTCTTTAGGCATCGCTTTCGTGGCTGGTAAAAAGCGTGTACCCAAACCGGCTACAGGAAAGACAGCTTTAAAGACGTTAGTTTTCATGTTGTTTAAGTTCTAAGAGGATTGAAGACGATCTAATTGAAGGCGTAGCTTTTCTATCAGAGTATTAAATTCATTTAAACGTTGTTGCTCTTGCGCGACGACTTCTGGCGGGGCGCGATCCACAAAACTCTGATTACTCAGTTTAGCATTCGCTTTTGCTATTTCTGATTCTAAACGAGAAATTTCTTTTCCTAACCTTATTTTTTCAGCCGCAATATCAACCTCAACCTCTAATAAAAATCGATGGTTGTTGATGATGACCACTGGCGCATGCGTGGCTTTTTCATCAATCACTATACCCGTTGAGTCGATGACAACCTGTGATAATTTTGCCAAACTCAAAAGATAGGGAGTGTAGGCCTTGAGAAGCTCTTCATTGCCTTGAATAACTAGAGGAACTTTGGTGGCTGGCGAGATTTGCATTTCACCCCGTAGGTTTCTGCAGGCATCAATGAGCTGTTTGAGTTCTTTTACCCATTGTTCACTGGACTCATCAATTTTTTCTAATTGAGCCACCGGATAAGGTTGCAGTGCAATCGATTGTTGTGGGCAGTTGGCTATATCCTTACCTGATTTTGGCGCAACGGTTTGCCAAAGTTCTTCAGTTATAAATGGGATCAAAGGGTGAGCTAAGCGCAAAATAGTCTCTAAAACGCGGAGTAAAGTTCTTCGAGTGCCCCGTTGATTCGCCTCAGAGCCATGTTGGAGTTGAACTTTTGCTAGCTCTAAGTACCAATCGCAATATTCATCCCAAACAAATTGATATAAAGACGCCGCAATTAGATCAAAACGATATTCCTCAAAGCCACGGTTAATATCTGCCTCTACTCTTTGCAATTGAGAAACAATCCAGCGATCAGCCGGGGAGAAGTGAAGATACCCATCAGGACCACAATTGCCGATACATGGAGCGATACCATTATCTTCAGGACCACCTGGGCAATTCATGAGAACGAAGCGCGTCGCATTCCATAATTTATTACAAAAATTACGATAACCCTCACAGCGTTTTTGATCAAAATTGATATTTCTGCCTAAGGTAGCCATGGATGCAAAGGTAAATCGCAAAGCATCTGTTCCAAATGGAGGAATTCCCTCGGGGAATTCTTTTTTTGTCTTTTTTGTAATGGATTCAGCTTGCTTTGGGTTCATGAGCCCTTGAGTCCGTTTTTTTAATAACTTGTCAAGAGTAATACCATCGATAAGATCTAATGGGTCCAAGGTATTGCCCTTAGACTTACTCATTTTTTGACCTTCTGAGTCTCGAACTAGACCATGAACATAGACCTTCTTGAAGGGTACTTTACCCGTGAAGTGGCAGGTCATCATGACCATGCGAGCAACCCAAAAGAAAATGATATCAAACCCGGTGACTAAAACCGTAGATGGTAAAAAATGCTCTAATAATTCAGTTTTTTTAGGCCACCCTAATGAAGAGAAAGGAACTAGCGCAGAGCTAAACCAAGTATCAAGAACGTCAGGGTCTCTTACCAGTTTGCCAGTATAAGATTCCTGCTGCGCTTTTTTCTCCGCCTCTTCGAGTGATCTAGCAACAATGAAAGAACCATCTTCTTTGTACCATGCCGGAATTTGATGACCCCACCATAATTGCCTTGAAATACACCAATCTTGGATATTTTCTAACCAACCGCTATAGGTACTATTCCAATTATCTGGTACTAAAGAAATATCGCCATTCTTCACTGCAGCAAGCGCTGCACTTGCAATGGATTCCCCAGGCATATATTGATTATCAGGAGAAGGTTTTGACATCGCTACAAACCATTGGTCAGTTAACATCGGTTCAATCACACTTTGTGTGCGATCGCCCCGAGGTACCATCAACGTATGAGGTACTACAGCCTTCAAAAGCCCTGCTACTTCCAAGTCAGAAACAATTTTTTTACGAGCATCAAAGCGATCGAGGCCCCTGTAGGCCTCGGGTGCCTCATCATTGATTTTGGCATCCAAGGTTAGGATATTAATCAGAGGTAATTGATGGCGATTACCAACGGCGTAGTCATTAAAGTCGTGGGCGGGCGTTACTTTGACAACACCTGTGCCAAAACTCATATCTACATATTCATCGCCAATAATGGGAATGGTTCGATTACATAAAGGTAACTTCACTGATTGGCCAATAAGATGTTGATACCTTTCATCATCCGGGTGAACCATAACGGCCACGTCGCCTAGCATTGTTTCTGGCCTTGTTGTGGCGACCGTAAGACTTCCCACCCCATCTTCAAGGGGGTACTGTATTTGCCACATAAAGCCTTGCTCTTCAACACTCTCAACTTCAAGGTCTGAAACTGCTGTTCCTAGAACAGGGTCCCAGTTGACAAGTCGTTTACCACGATAAATAAGCCCTTGTTCATGAAGCGAGACAAAAACCTCGATGACTGCTTCAGACATCGCTGGATTCATGGTGAAATATTCATGATTCCAATCAATGGATGCACCCATACGCCTAATTTGGCCTGTAATGGTTGAGCCAGATTCCTCTTTCCACTCCCAAACTTTTTCAAGGAACTTGTCACGCCCTAAATCATGACGAGATATTTTTTGGGCATCTAATTGACGTTCAACCACGATTTGCGTAGCGATCCCCGCGTGATCAGTTCCTGGAACCCAAAGGGTATTCTTCCCTTGCATCCGAGCATGCCTAGTAAGGCCATCCATAATGGTTTGATTAAATGCGTGCCCCATATGCAAAGTACCTGTAACATTAGGGGGTGGCAATTGGATACAAAAATTATCTCGGTCAGCTTGAATTTCAACTGCACCGATATTTTTTTTTGCCCAGATTTCTAAAAGGTTTTGTTCAACCTTTTGGGGTTCAAAAGCTTTTGCTAAATCAGCGCTTGGTTGCTGAGAACTATTAGGGTTTGTATTTTCATTTATAGACATATGTCTCAAATTATAATTTGGTATTTAAATAAAGTTACGTGAACGATTTATTAGACAACTTAAACCCTGAGCAATTAGAAGCTGTAACACTAAGCGCCAATCCTTCTGAGGCATATTTACCTTCAGCCCTTATTTTAGCCGGAGCGGGAAGCGGAAAAACTAAAGTTTTGACAACTCGTATTGCCTGGTTGATTCAAACTGGACAAGTTTCACCGATTGGTATTTTAGCAGTTACTTTTACCAATAAAGCCGCAAAAGAGATGTTGACTAGACTATCTTCCATGTTACCGATTAACACCCGTGGCATGTGGGTTGGTACGTTTCATGGATTGTGTAATCGACTCTTAAGAGCGCATTTTCAAGATGCGGGTTTGCCATCTACATTTCAAATATTAGATACACAAGACCAGCTCTCAGCCATTAAACGTTTGTTAAAAGTACTCCAAGTGGATGATGAGAAATATCCACCCAAACAATTGCAATACTTTATATCGCATGCGAAGGAGAAAGGGCAACGCCCTAAGGATTTATCACCCTCGGATGATTTTCAGGCCATGTTGATCAAGTTATATGCTGCGTATGAGGAACAATGTAACCGAGAGGGCGTAGTTGATTTTTCTGAGTTATTACTCAGGTCCTATGAATTACTCAAGCATCACGAACCGATTCGTAGGCATTATCAGCAAAGATTTCGACATATTTTGGTAGACGAATTTCAAGACACTAACGCACTTCAATATGCTTGGTTAAAGTTATTGTCGAATCATGGTGGACAGGCTCCATCCGCGGTGTTTGCTGTTGGCGATGATGATCAAAGTATTTATGCTTTTCGTGGCGCAGATGTTGCGAATATGCGCCTGTTTGAGAGGCAGTTTAAGCCTGTGATGGTGAAGTTGGAACAAAACTATCGTTCCCATGGACATATCTTAGATACGGCTAATCATCTGATTGCCAACAATACAGAGCGCTTGGGAAAAAACTTAAGAACAGATGCAGGTCATGGCGAATTAGTGCGCCTCTATGAGGCTGGAAGCGATGGTGCCGAAGCTGGTTGGTTGATTGATGAAATTCGTGGATTGATCAATGACGGTTATACACGTAGTGAAATTGCAATTTTATATCGTAGTAACGCACAGTCAAGAATTATTGAACATGGACTTTTTTCAGCTAGCATTGCTTATCGCGTATATGGCGGATTACGCTTTTTTGAGAGAGCTGAGATTAAACATGCTTTAGCTTATTTACGTCTTTTGGAAAACCCGAATGACGATACTTCGTTTTCAAGAGTGGTTAATTTTCCAACCCGAGGTATTGGCGCAAGATCAATTGAGGCATTACAGGATATTGCAAAAACTCAACGGTGTTCTTTATACACAGCAGGTAGTTTTTTAGAGGGTAAATCTGGTACAGCGATTAATGGATTTATCCGATTGATAGATTACATGCGTGATTCAACAAAAAATAATACCTTGCCAGAATTAATAGACTTTGTTTTACAGCATTGTGGATTAATACAGCATTATCTGACGGAAAAAGAAGGTCAAGATCGTATTGAAAACTTACAAGAATTAATCAATGCTGCAACTGCATTTATTGCAGAAGAAGGGATTGGTCAAGATACAAAAGCGCTTACTCCGATGGAGTTCAATACCAGTATTCCTGTTGAGCCGTTATTTGAAAATCAAAACATCAATCAAACCATTCCTGATATGTCACCACTTGCGGCATTTTTATCGCATGCCTCACTAGAGGCTGGAGATAATCAAGCGCAAGCTGGACAAGAGGCTGTGCAATTAATGACAGTCCACGCATCCAAAGGTTTAGAGTTCAAAGCGGTATTCATAACAGGTCTTGAAGAGGGATTATTCCCTCATGAAAATAGCTTAAATGAAGACAAAGGACTTGAGGAAGAAAGACGTTTAATGTATGTCGCTATTACGCGAGCAAGAGATCGCCTTTACATTTCACATACACAATCGCGGATGTTACATGGACAGGTAAGATATAACTTACCCTCACGCTTTATAGAAGAGTTACCTAAAGACAGTATTAAATTGCTTACTCCAAAACAAAAGGACTCTGTATGGTCATCTCACTCGAGGCAAGTAAATCCTAGTTGGGGTCAGGCTAGTCTTGGGGATGATCGTCGATCGACTTTACAGCCTGCATCTTCAGTTTTAGTAAGCCATACTCGTGCGAGAGATGAGCATGGTTTTCATGTTGGTCAAAATGTATTTCATAGCAAATTTGGCGAAGGGCGCATTATTAATTTTGAAGGAAATGGTACAGACACCAAAGTACAAGTCAGTTTTGCAAGGCATGGAACCAAATGGTTGCAATTGAGTATTGCAAAACTATCACCTATTTAGGGTTGAGGGGGAATCGTTTCGGAATTATCTAAGAAGCACCCCTTCCAAGTGGCAAAAAACGTGCAATATAAAACAGTGATACCAGCCATACTCAACGGAGTAATAATAAGAGATGCATATTCCCCGAGTTCAATTGCCTCAAAGAAGGACCCTAAAAACAAGGGAATAGCTATTAAGATGATGCCCCACGTGCTGAAATAAACAAAAAACGCACCTTTATTCATCCAAAAAGCCATCCAGCTACCAAACATTGCCTTAGGAATTGTTAGGTTTTTCCAAGCAATTAATTGCGGAGAAAACCACATAAGGATTGCTATGGGTAGGTAGAGTGTGACCGCAACACACATTGCTAGGTACATTTCTTTGACCAAGGCAGGACCGGTTAATTTACCCTCAGTAAGGAGTGGTATGATTTTTTCAACATCTACAAATTGGGCAGCAACTACACTAAGTAATACGATGAGTAATGTATAAATTGAGCCTAACTGAATGAGTCGCGTACGAATTGGTCCTGCATAGTCTCTAAGAGGGCTTATATAAATAGTCGGCTTAACCACTTCTTTGCGAATCACTTTTTGACAGGCAGTTAAAAATCCCACAGAAAGGACTGGGCTCAATATGAGCACAATAACAAATCCAATAATAGGAATAAACATCGACATTTGTACAACAAAAATATACAAAAAGACAAGCATCAAAAAAGTAAAAGGACTTTGTTTAAAAAGCCAAATTCCTTGTCTGATCCAGGTATATCCTGTTGAAGGTGGAACGCGATTAATTTGTATCATCTTTAATTCTTAAACGAATAATGGTTTCAAAATGGTTTGGATCATGAGGCGTGAGTAATTGTGCATTTCTGGGAATATAAAAATCCCATAACCGCGAAATCCAAAACCGAAGAGCTGCAGCCCTGAGCATCATATGCCAACTACTTTTTTCATCACGAGTCAGAGGGCGAACTTCTTCATAAGACTGAAGAAGTGCTTGTAATCTTGTTAGGTCAAATACTCCTGTTTCAAGATCGATACACCAATCATTTGCGGTAACAGCGATATCAAAAAGCCATTTATCAGTTCCAGCAAAATAAAAATCAAAAAAACCGCTTAGTTCCTCATTATCTTTGAAAAGTACATTATCTCTAAATAAGTCGCAATGACAAGCTCCAGACGGTAGTCTAGAAAATGCCAAACTATCGAAAAATTGTTCTTGAGCTTTTAACTCAGAGATTAGTAAATCTTTTTTTGGTGCGTCAATAAAAGGTAAAACTTCTTGGGTTGCTGATTTCCACCAAGATAAACTTCTTAAATTATCTTGAGTATTGGGATAAGACTTCCCCGCAATATGCATTTTGGCAAGCATTTCTCCAACTTGGGAGCAGTGATCAGGTAAAGGGTCAAGGCGGGCAGAGCCTTCTAGCTTACTAACGATGACGGCTGGTTTATTTGCGAGGCTTTGGAGTATCACACCGTTCCGATTAGGGTAAGGTGTTGGTACTTTAATGTCATGAGCAGAAAGGTGTGCCATTAAATTCAAATAGAAAGGAAGTTGAGCTCTTTCAAGTCGTTCAAAGATCGTTAGAACATATTGACAACTGTGATTTTCATGAGTGACATCTAAAAAATAATTAGTATTTTCGATGCCGCCACTAATGCCGGTCAGATGAGTTAAATGACCAAGTTCGAACGTCTGACTAAGCCAATTTTTAGCTTCTTCGAAAGTGATAGTTGTGTAGACAGCCATGAAAATTAGAATGGCAGGTTAATGGATGGCACACGATTAATTGTTTGCCTTGTGGAATCGAGATCTTTATTTAAAACCGGACTCATTTGATAGTGCGTGCCCATACTTGAATCAACCTTGATTTCAGTATTTTGCCCAAGATCTCTGAATTCTTGAACTCTAGTGCCGTTCTCTTCTTGATAAGAAAAACTAGTTTCACGTTTTTGGACCCCTTGTACACCTTCTGAAGCATATACTTTTGGGGCAATTGGTTGACGATTAATTGCTTCAAGTTCTTGCTGGTTAAGTATTTGAGATTTAGATGGTCCGGATGAGCCGGAATCTTGGGCATGGCTGAAATCAGGTGTTAGCAAAATTAGGGGGATAATAGTCCCTAAGAAATATCGAAGAAATAAATATAAGATGTTATTCATAGGTCAATTGTACGATTAAGGTATGTCTAAAGAATTATTATTACTGGTTGATGGTTCTAGTTACTTGTATAGGGCCTTTCATGCGATGCCTGATTTACGCAATCCTAAAGGAGAGCCTACAGGTGCTATTTATGGCATGATTAATATGTTACGCCGACTTCGTACTGAGCTGCCAACTTCTCATATAGCCTGTGTTTTTGATGCTAAAGGCCCTACCTTTAGAGATGAATGGTACCCCCAATATAAAGCTAATCGCTCCCCAATGCCAGAAGATTTGGTTAAGCAAATTGAACCTATTCATGCGGTTGTAAAAGCCCTAGGTTGGCCGGTAATTATGGTTTCAGGCGTTGAGGCAGATGACGTCATAGGGACTTTAGCAAAAAAGGCTACAGCAGTTGGTTGGAAAACAGTCATTTCGACGGGTGATAAAGATCTCGCGCAATTAGTAGATGAGTCAGTCACATTGATCAATACCATGACTAACGAAAAACTCGACATACAAGGCGTAATTGATAAATTTGGCATTGCACCCCACTTAATCGTAGATTATTTAACAATTATTGGGGACACTGTAGACAACGTTCCAGGTGTGCCTAAAGCAGGTCCAAAAACTGCGGTAAAGTGGTTAACCGAGTTTGGTGATTTAGACAGCTTAATAGCGAAGTCCGATCAAATCAAAGGGGTTGTTGGAGAAAACCTAAGGAATTCTCTTGAATGGTTAGAAAAGGCCAAGCGTTTGCTTACCGTGAAAGTAGATTGTGAGCTCGATGAGCATTTAAATGATCTTTCTGAGTTACAAGTTCAACCCGAAAATCATGATGAATTAAGGCAATTATTTATTCGTTATGGATTTAAAACCTGGCTAAAAGAATATGAACCACATAATCAAAGTTCAGAACAAGAAAGTGAATCAAGTACCCAGCAAAACCAATTATCTTTTCCATCGGAACCCGTCAATAAGAGTTACGAATCTGTCACAAGTAAAGAGCAGTTAAATACTTGGATTCAAAAAATAACATCTGCTTCCTTAACGTGTATTGATACTGAAACGACGGGTTTAGACCCCATGCGTTCACAATTAGTTGGTATATCTTTATCGGTTGAGGCTGGTCAAGCTTGCTACATTCCCCTCAAACATTCCACCAATGAAGATCAACTAGATCGTGCGGAGACGCTCGAGACTTTGCGATCTTGGTTAGAGGATCCTCAAGCACCTAAACTGGGCCAAAATCTCAAATTTGATTGGCATATATTCGCTAATCACGGAATTATGCTCCGCGGGATTGTGCATGACACCCTTTTGCAATCGTATGTGTATGAATCACACCGCTCCCACGATATGGATAGTTTGGCGCAACGTCATCTTGGAGTAAAGACCATTACATTTGAAGAGGTTTGCGGTAAAGGAGCTTCACAGATTGGATTTGACCAAGTCGATATTGCAACTGCAACACAATATGCCGCAGAAGATGCAGATATTACTTTAAGGCTGCATCAGCATTTATGGCCCATGATTGAGGCAGATCAACAATTACGTTATGTCTATCAAGCAATAGAGGTACCAACGATGTTGGTTCTTGCACGAATGGAGCGCAATGGTATTTTGATCGATTCTACAAAATTAGGCCAACAGGGGCAGGTTATCGGCATGCGTCTCTTGGATTTAGAAAAAGAAATCCATGCTTTAGCAGGACAACCTTTTAATATTCAATCACCAAAACAAATAGGTGAAATTCTCTTTCAAGTTAAAAATTTACCTGTAATTAAAAAAACTCCTGGCGGCGCACCTTCTACTGATGAAGAAGTATTGCAAAAATTATCAGAAAATTATCCTTTGCCCGCGAGGATTTTGGATTATCGATCCTTGGCAAAACTACAATCGACCTATGTTGAAAAATTGCCGAGAATGGCCGACAGTAAAACTGGCAGAGTGCATACGAATTATGCTCAGGCAGTTGCAGCGACTGGTCGATTAGCTTCCAATGAACCTAATTTACAGAATATTCCAGTTCGAACAGAAGAGGGGCGTAAAATCAGAGAAGCCTTTATTGCTAGACCTGGATGGCAGTTGATTTCCGCGGATTACTCACAAATTGAATTAAGAATCATGGCGCATATTGCTCAGGATGCTAATTTACTTGAGGCTTTTGCTCAAGGAAGAGATATTCATCAAGCAACCGCAGCTGAGATTTTTGGCGTTCCTCTTGAAGGAGTTACACCTGAGCAGCGACGTTATGCCAAAGTCATTAACTTTGGATTAATTTATGGCATGAGTGCTTTTGGTTTAGCCAGTAACCTAGGGATTGAGCGTTCTGCAGCGCAAACGTATATTGATACTTATTTTGGTCGTTACCCTGGGGTTGCAAAGTACATGTCTGATACCCGCGTTTTAGCGAAAGAGAAAGGTTATGTTGAAACCATTTTTGGTAGAAGATTATGGCTCCCAGAAATTAATAGTTCAAATGGTATGAGACGTCAAGGCGCTGAGCGTGCAGCTATTAATGCGCCAATGCAAGGTACTGCGGCAGATTTAATTAAGCTCTCCATGATTGCAGTCCAATCCTGGCTAGAAACCGAAAACCTACAAACGCAAATGCTCTTACAAGTTCATGATGAATTGGTTTTAGAAGTACCTCCAAGCGAGTTCGAGCTCGTTAAAATGCAGCTTAGAAACTTAATGACACAAGTTGCCACTTTGAGGGTTCCCCTTGAAGTAGGGATTGGTGTTGGTAGTAATTGGGAAGAGGCACATTAAGGGTGGATAGTCATAACGTATTGATATGGATTGTATTAGCTACATTATCTGCAGGAATCATCAGTATTTCTGCTGCAGCCACCTTATCCTTTAAATTTTTAGGTTCGATTGTCGAGAACATGGTGAGTTTTTCCGTTGGGCTTTTGCTGGCAACCGCTTTTTTGCACTCTTTACCTGAGGCCTTTCAAGATTCGCAAGCTTCTACGCCCTATTTATTTTCATTATTGCTAGCTGGAATATTGTTTTTCTTTATGCTTGAAAAAGTTGCTCTTCTAAGACATAACCACCACCATGAAGGTGATGGTCATAATCATCATGCTGGACATGATGCAGAGGAAGCTGGAAAAAGTGGTTGGATGATTTTAGTTGGCGATGGAGTGCATAATTTTGTAGATGGCGTTTTAATTGCCGCAGCTTTTATTGCTAATCCTGAGGTCGGTATTTTGACTGCAATTGCCATTATTGCCCATGAAATACCACAAGAAATTGGGAACTTTATGGTTTTACTCAACGCTGGATTTAGTAAGAAAAGAGCTTTAATTTACAACATGGTGTGTGGATTACTTGCGGTTGTTGGTGGAGTATTGGGATATGCTTTTTTAGAGCAATCTGTTTCTTGGATACCCTATTTACTTGTATTTGCTTCGAGTAGCTTTATTTATATTGCGGTGAGTGATTTAATGCCCCAAATGAATCGACGTATACAAATCAGAGAATCTATTAAGCAAATTACCCTGATTCTGCTTGGAGTAGGCCTAGTGGTGGGCCTCTCCATTTTTAATCATTAAAATTTCATTGCTGAGCGATACCACTCGTGGAAGTGTTGCATACCATCTTCCATTGGACTTTGATAAGGCCCAACTTCATTCTGACCTCTAGCTAGTAGAGCAGCACGGCCAGCATCCATACGCTGTGCGATTTCATCATCTTCGATACATGTCTCCATATAAGCCGCGCGTTCAGCTTCAATGAATTCTCGCTCAAACCAGACGATTTCTTCTGGGTAATAAAACTCTACAATATTTCTTGTTTTGTTTGGACCTAAAGGATGTAATGTAGAAATGCAGAGAACTCCTGGATACCACTCAATCATAACGTTTGGATAATAAGTTAACCAAATAGCTCCACAGTCTGGCAATTTGCCACCATGATGACGCAGGACAGCATCATGCCATTTTGCATAAACATGTGAACCGGGTTTTTTGAGTTGATTATTTAAACCTACTTTTTGTACGCTGTACCAGTTACCGAATTCCCAAGATAAATCATCGCAGGAAACAAATTGACCTAGGCCAGGATGAAATGGCCCCACATGGTAGTCCTCAAGATAGACTTCAATGAAGGTTTTCCAGTTGTAATTACATTCGTGAACTTCGACATGATCTAGTAAATAACCTTGAAAATTCAGTTCATCTTTTACACCTAATTTTTTTAGGTCGGCATGGATATCTCTTGGGCCTTCAAAAAGTAACCCTTGCCAATTTTGCAGTGGGCTTTTGCCAAGGTGTAAACAAGGATTTTCTCCGAAATGAGGTGCTCCAAGGAGTTCACCTTGCAAGTCATAAGTCCAGCGATGTAATGGGCAAACAATATGATCAACTTGACCTTTGCCATTGAGCATAATTGCTTGACGATGCCTGCATACATTTGAGAGTAGCTCGATGCCTCGCTCATTGCGGACAAGAACCCGGCCTTCATTTTCGGTTCGCAGTGTTTGGTAGTCGCCCACCTCTGGAACCATCAGTTCATGACCGATATACTTTGGACCATTTGCAAAAAGCAAGGCCATTTCTTTATTAAACAACTCAGTGTCAAAATACGCATTGACAGGTAACTGCAAATTGGACGGCGCAAGCTGCTGCGCGGTAGCCAGATTAGTCATTCTCCCCACCCCCGAAAAAAAGTCAGCCGAAGCTAAGCGGAATAACCAATCCAACCATCGACATGTCGATATTGGAAAGGAATCTAGCATTATACTAAAAGTGAAATTTGAAGTCCATATAATTCTATTTATTGATTCAATGTTACTTATTTATTAAAGGTCTTAATTAGATGCCATCTCCAAAAGGAAAAGAGTCCACAATGGATGAAGTAAAAGTAGGTACTCAAGAACCAAACTATGAGCAAGCTGTTGCTGAGTTAGAGAAATTAATTCAAGAGATGGAGTCTGGGAAAATGCCACTCGAAGAAAATTTAGCGTCCTATAAACGTGGCGTTGCATTGATCAAACTATGTCAAAAGTTATTAGATCAAGTTGAACAACAGGTTAAAGTTTTCGAGGCTGAATAATGTTTGATTGGAAAGCTTGGCGAACAGAATACGCACAGCGTATAGAATTAGCTTTAGTGCATGCAATTCCTTCGATAGACGATAGTTTGGATCAGTTGCATCCTGCAATGGCTTACGCTGTTCGAGCGGGAGGTAAAAGAATCCGCCCATTACTGATTTATGCAGCGTGGCAATTAGGTCAAAAGCAAGGCATGCAAGACATTACACAAGTCGATGAAGTTGCCGTAGCAATTGAATTGATACACACCTATTCTTTAGTGCATGATGATTTGCCGTCGATGGATAACGATGACCTGCGTCGAGGTAAGCCAACTACCCATAAAGTATTTAATGAAGCTACGGCCTTATTGGTAGGGGATGCACTTCAAGCGCAGGCGTATGTCATCCTTGCTAAGATGCAGATACCAGCGAAGTTAAAAATAGAACTCATTGAAGAGTTAGCTATCAGTTCAGGCATGCATGGCATGTGTAAGGGTCAAGCTATTGATTTGGCAAATGTTGGAAAAATTTTAAATCTAGAAACCCTAGAAAAAATGCACCGACTCAAAACGGGTGCATTACTGAATTGCGCAATACGTATGGGGGCTATCTTGGGTGGTGTTGATCTTGAAAAGAGAAAAATTTTGGATCAGCTTGCGCAAGACGTTGGTTTAGGATTCCAAGTAACTGACGATATTTTGGACGCAACTGAAAATTCTGAAACCTTAGGAAAAACTGCCGGTAAGGATGAGCAGGCAGATAAACCCACCTTTGTCAGTTTCATGGGACTTGAGGCATCTCAAGCCTATGCAAAAGAGCTGTTAGATCGATCCTTTGATGCTTTAGATACATGGGGTAGCGAAGCAGACCCACTGCGAGCTATTGTGCAGTGGGCATTTATCCGGAATTCCTAAATGAGGCATGCATTTTACATCTTTGATAGAAATGTAAACCTGAGAGATAATAGAGGTTTTCTCTTTCTTCGCTCGATGATAAAGCGATTTGAACGAAATATTTATGAAGCAAGACAATTTACTGCAACATATTGAATCCCCAGATGATTTAAAGAAATTATCTCGTGACGATTTACCGCAGCTAGCCAATGAGTTAAGAGCATTTATTCTCCATTCAGTATCGAATACGGGAGGTCATTTATCGTCCAATCTTGGAACAGTTGAGTTGACCATTGCTTTGCATTATGTGCTCGATACTCCAAATGATCGTTTAATTTGGGATGTAGGTCATCAAAGCTATGCCCATAAAATTTTGACGGGTAGACGTCAGCAGATGCATACCTTAAGAAAATTAGATGGTATTTCTGGCTTTCCTAGGCGTTCTGAAAGTATTTACGACACATTTGGCACGGCCCATTCTTCAACGAGTATTTCAGCAGCCATGGGTATGGCTCGCGGATTACAAACTAAACATGAGAAACAAGTTGCTGTAGCGGTGATTGGGGATGGTGCCATGAGCGCGGGTATGGCATTTGAAGCCTTAAATAATGCCGGTGTATATGAAGACTTACCACTCATTGTGATTTTGAATGATAACGATATGTCTATTTCTCCAGCGGTTGGAGCCTTGAATCGTTATTTAGCCAGGTTGATGAGTGGCAGCTTTTATGCAAACACCAAAAAAGGAATAGATTCCGTTTTATCCTTGGCTCCACCATTAAGGGAGTTTGCCAAAAGACTGGAGGAGCATACTAAAGGCATGGTGGTACCAGGAACTATTTTTGAAGAATTCGGCTTTAATTATATTGGACCAATTGATGGTCACGATTTAGATTCATTGGTCCCGACATTACAAAATGTTAAGAAGTTAGCCTTGTCTGGCGAAGGGCCTCAGTTTTTGCATATTGTGACGAAAAAGGGGCAAGGTTATAAGATGGCTGAAGTAGACCCCGTTCTTTATCATGGACCCAGTAAGTTCGACCCTAGTAAGGGAATTCAAAACTCAAAGGCACAAGCGAAACAAACCTTTACTCAAGTATTCGGGCAATGGTTGTGTGACCAAGCAGCCGCTGATGAGCGCCTGATTGGAATTACTCCAGCAATGAGAGAGGGGTCTGGGCTTGTCGAATTTGAAAAATTATTCCCCAATCGTTACTATGATGTGGGCATTGCTGAGCAACATGCTGTTACATTTGCTGCAGGTTTGGCTTGCGAGGGATTAAAGCCTGTAGTAGCCATTTATTCAACATTTTTACAGCGTGGGTACGATCAATTAATCCATGATGTCGCATTACAAGATTTACCCGTGGTGTTTGCTTTAGATCGAGCGGGTATTGTAGGCGCTGACGGCGCCACACATGCAGGCGCATTTGACATTCCCTTCTTAAGATGCATCCCCAATATAGTCATTATGACTCCGGCAGATGAGAGAGAGTGTCGACAGTTATTAACCACAGCCTACAGTTTGAATCATCCAAGTGCCGTAAGGTACCCACGGGGTGCAGGAGTGGGTAATATACCATTAGATACTTTAGATACTCTTCCCATTGGCAAAGCAAAAGTTGAGCGATTATCCCAATTATCCGCTGGGAAAAAAATTGCGATTCTATGTTTCGGCACCTTGTTATATCCAGCTTTGGAAGTGGCCAAGCGGATTGACGCAACGGTCGTCAACATGCGATTTGTAAAACCAATTGATGAGTCTTTGTTACTTCAATTGAGTCAAGAATATGATGGCTTCGTCAGCTTAGAAGAAGGCGTCATTGCTGGCGGTGCTGGAAGTGCGTGTATGGAGTTTCTTATGAAGTTAGGAACTTGTAAGCCTTTCTTGCAACTTGGCTTACCAGATCAGTTTATTGACCATGGTGATCCACAAGTACTGATGTCTCAATGTGGTTTAGATGAAAATGGGATTGAAAAGTCCATTCGAAATTATTTCGCTGCGATGGATTTACCTAATATAACTTGATTTCTTGAGCAATAGTGCATTAAATCAGCTAGAGAAAATTGGTAAATGAAGATTAACTATTAGGTGATCAGCTGGTCTAGTGGCCAGCGAGGCTTGACATCAAAACAAAGAGTCGACTCAGCTAAGTTTGGATTTTTGAGAAGTTTGACCGCTCCTGCAAAAGCAATCATTGCCCCATTATCAGTACATAAATCTAAGGGTGGAAATAACACTTGAATATCTAAATGCTTTGCAATTCCATTTAACCCAGCTCTTAATTGTTCATTTGCGCCAACTCCCCCTGCGACAACGAGTGTTTTGCATTTTGTTAAATGAATTGCGTCTTTGACCTTTTTACACAATACCTCGACGACCGCTTCGACAAATGCAAGCGACAAATCTGCTTTAAATTGTGGATCTAAAGTTTGGTCAGTTTGAATCTTTAATTTGGTTTGTGTCAGCACAGCTGTTTTTAGACCAGCAAAAGAAAAATCTAAGTTTTTTGAGTGTATGAGAGGTCTTGGAAGATTAAATTTTCCTGGAGTACCCTGTTTTGCAAGTAAAGACACAGCTGGGCCACCTGGGTAACTGAGCCCAAGTAATTTTGCTGTTTTGTCAAAGGCCTCGCCAGCGGCATCATCTAAAGTTTCACCGAGAAGTTCATAAACTCCAATATCTTTTACCAACATGAGTTGAGTATGTCCACCGGATACCAAAAGCGCTAAAAAGGGAAAAAGATCTTGTGTGTGAAAGCCTTCTGTATTGGGCGAAAGTAGTGGCGAGAGCAGATGACCCTCTAGATGATGAATGCCGATAATTTTTTTAGAAAGAGCAAATGCCATAGCCTTAGCAATCGAAGTACCTACTAACAAAGCGCCTGCTAACCCTGGTCCTTTGGTGTAGGCAATGCCATCAATTTGTGAAATAGTTAAACCAGACTTTTTCAAACAGTCTTCAATTAAGGGTAATCCCAGTCGAATGTGGTCCCGAGAGGCGAGTTCAGGCACGACCCCCCCATAAATTTCATGCATTTTGACCTGAGAATATAGACTTTGCCCTAAAAGTCCAAGATGAGCAGGTTGATTCGATTCCCAAAAGCTGGAATCATAGATAGCGACCCCTGTTTCATCGCAAGAAGTTTCTATACCTAATATGTACATTTTTTGATTTTCTCATGATATACTTATAGTCTTTAGTTTATTTAGAAAATTTAACGCATGACCACTATTCGCCTTCGTGAAAATGAGCCATTTGAAGTTGCTCTCCGCCGTTTTAAACGTACTATTGAAAAAAATGGTTTGTTGACGGACTTACGTGCCCGTGAGTTTTATGAAAAACCAACGGCAGAACGTAAGCGTAAAAAAGCAGCTGCTGCTAAGCGCCACTATAAGCGTATTCGCAGCCAAATGTTGCCCAAAAAACTTTACTAATTTAATACCATTATTCTTTATATGGGCATGTTTTTTAACATGTCCGTGGATTAATTAAAATAGAACCCACCATCATGTGTATGGTGGGTTTTCTTTTTGTCTCTCTTGATCAAGAATAATGAAAAATTCTTGTCATAATGGAGATAACTTTATTGCTGACCGAGGAAAAAATGAGCTTAAAAGAACAAATTACGACGGATATGAAAAATGCAATGCGAAGTAAGGAAACAGAGCGTTTAAGTACCATTCGTTTATTACTTGCTGCTATGAAACAAAAAGAAGTTGATGAGCGTATTGAGCTCACAGACGCTCATATCGTTGCGATTATTGAAAAAATGATTAAGCAACGTAAAGATTCGATTACTCAATATGAAGCCGCCAAAAGAGAAGATTTGGTAGCAAATGAAACCTTTGAGTTGAAGTTACTACAAACTTATTTACCTGAACAGTTATCTGACGAAGCAATATTGGCCGCTATTCAGAAAGCGATAGAAGCCAGTGGTGCGAGTGGACCCCAGGATATGGGTAAGGTAATCGCCATTCTAAAGGCAGAGTTAGCTGGTCAAGCTGACATGGGTAAAGTATCTGGATTAGTCAAAGCTGCTTTACAAAAGTAAGAAGGACAGCGCTTGATACCTCGTGCCTTTATTGATGAAGTTTTAAATCGAGTTGATATTGTTACGATCATCGGTCAATCGGTGACCTTGAAAAAAGGGGGGGCAAATTTACAAGGATTGTGCCCCTTTCATCAAGAAAAATCTCCATCTTTTACTGTTTCTGAAACAAAGCAGTTCTATCACTGTTTTGGATGTGGTGCACACGGAACAGCAATTAGTTTTTTAATGGAATATGCAGGTCTAACATTCGTGGACGCCATCGAAGAGTTGGCAAAGTCTGTTGGTTTAACTGTTCCGAAGCAAGCTCATGATGCTGTAAAAATGGTGGATCATCAGCAAACGACCATGCTTACCCAAAGTATGGAAAAAATCATGGACTGGTATCAAGAACAGCTAAAAAAAACTCCCCGAGCTGTTCAGTATTTAAAAAATAGGGGCCTATCTGGAGAGGTGGCGAAACGTTTTGGTATGGGATATGCGCCAGATGCTTGGCAAAATTTTGAACCAGTGTTTGGTAGCTATGAGGTTGAGGCAACCGCAAAATTATTAGCAGAATCTGGAATGATGATTCAGTCTGAAGTAGAAGGTTCTGTAAGGGTTAAAAGATATGATCGCTTTAGAGACCGGATTATGTTTCCTATCAGAAATTTGAAGGGGCAAGTCATTGGTTTTGGTGGCCGTATTATTGATAAAGGGGAGCCCAAATATCTCAACTCTCCTGAAACTACCTTGTTTAAAAAAGGCTATACCCTGTATGGTCTATTTGAGGCTAGAAAATATATTCGCGAAAAAGGATTTGTATTAGTTTGCGAGGGCTACATGGATGTGGTTGCTCTTGCGCAAATGGGATTTGCGAATGCAGTTGCCACTTTAGGAACAGCATGCACAGATCATCACATTCAACTTCTTTTGCGACATACAGATAAAGTAGTATTTTCTTTTGATGGTGATTCAGCTGGCAGAAAAGCTGCAAAAAGAGCTTTTGAAGCCTCTATTCCTCATTTGGCAGATGATAAAGAGATTCGATTCTTGTTTTTGCCAAAGGAGCATGATCCTGATAGTTATATCAGGGAGTTTGGTGAGCAAGAATTTCAATCACAAATACAAAAGGCAAAGCCCTTATCTCGGTTTTTCATTGATGTAGTTGGCGAAGATATTGACTGGTCAAGCGCTGAAGGTAAGGCTCAGGTGCAAAGTATTGCTAAAGAACATTTCAAAAAAATGCCACCTATTGCATTACGAGTTCAAATCTTACGTGATTTAGCTAAACGACTTGGTTCAACACAAATGGAGTTGGAGCAATTTTATGGCTTACCCAGCACTAAAGAAATAGATGTTGTCGCACCTCAGAAAAAGACTGAAAACGGCTTTAAAAAGACGGTTGGAAAAGAAGACTGGAAGAAAAAAACAGAATTACGGGCGCTAGAAAATTTGGCTAAGCAACAACCAGTTGCGCCAACTAAGTTAGTCATTCAAATGATGTGGATATTAATTCAACATCCCCAATTAGGTAAATCTTTGAACTTAATTCAAAGATCCTTACTAGAAACTATGGCGATGCAGCGTTCTGAAAAAGCAAAATTAGTCATGCAGCATTTATTGAATTTATGTCAGGAAGTAGAGGAAGATACTAATTTTGCTGTTTTTCAACACGCTTTAATGAGTTCGGACATGGCAAGTGACTTCGAGGCTTTGATCAAAAAAGTATTTGAGTCAGAGTTTAGTCGCGAAGAAGCTAAAACCCATATAGAAGGGGCGTTAAATAAGTTTGAAATTGAGCTTGCTAAAAAAGAAATGGAAATAATCACTCAAAAAATAGAACAGAATATGCATCAGCCAGAAGATTTAATTCGCTATAGAGAGTTAGGCGTAAAACTTCGATAAATATATTACCGTTTTTAGATATAAAAAATAACCCTACATTGAAAAATACATCATTTTGGCAGTATAATAGAGGGCTATCAAATATATATTGAATTCAAAGACTTGCCTGAATTAGGGTGTTTTTTCAAAGCCCTCAGGGATTTCGTTATTGCAAGAAATGTTGTGATTTAAGTAAAACTCCTTTAATTTTTAACATCTAGCGAATATGCCAAAGACCATCTCAGTTAAAAAAACTGCTACCAAAACTGTTGCAACCAAAAAATCGAAGCCTGCAAAAGCAGTAAAAAAACCTGTAGTCGTCACCAAGAAGTCTGCAGCTTCAAAAAATATAAAAAAACCAG
>Ga0214921_10001289_pt1 | contig 43228 bp, 43 predicted proteins | sample LL1505_MetaG_FD_177992 | JGI IMG/M metagenome (GOLD analysis project Ga0214921, IMG submission 177992) | Freshwater microbial communities from Lake Lanier, Atlanta, Georgia, United States - LL-1505 | ecosystem: Environmental > Aquatic > Freshwater > Lake | place: USA: Georgia | collected...
ATGCTTTACCTGTTGCGATAATATTACCATTGACAGTTAATTTTTCTGTTAAACTTGTTGTTGTTCCAATACCTACACAACCTGCTTCATTAATAATCATTGCTGATGTTGAGGTACTTCCATTTGTAGTTAAGAATTGTAAATCTGCTTTATTTCCAGCTATTGTTGTTGAAATTATTTTAGCACTATTTGCCGAAACAAAACTAGGTATACCAAACTCAATTCCTGATATTTGACCAACAGCGTCAGTATTAGTATCAACTCTGACCATAGATGGTGATGCCCCGCGAACATGTAATAGTTGTTGTGGATTAGTATTACCTGATCCAATACCAACACTACCAGAATTTCTTACTGTAAATAATGTTTTATCAAAACTTGTTGTACTACTAGTACTACGTGTATTAATAGTAAAGGATGATGATCCATAAATTTTAGCACTAGCAGCACTTGAACCACCTGTATCACCCCAACCACCAGAATTTATATTTATTGCTACACCCCAATAATTTGTTATAAGTAAATCTCCACCAAATACACCAGATGTTACACCAGCACCACTATAATTGCCACCATATGCTATAAGTCTTTGTTCAATAGTACTTAAAAGAGTTCCATTAATAGCACCAATTGCCACATCACCATTGCTTGTTAATGTAAAACAATTAAAACTGTTTGCGGTTGAATTATTAATATAAAAACTTAAATCGGCTTTATTATCAGGAAATTTTGTAGATAATATTTTAGGTCTATTTGCGGCTGTAAAAGTTGGAATACCAAATTGAATACCTGATTGAGGTGTTCCAGCATCAGTTGAATCAACAGTTATTAATGAAGAAGTAGCACTTAATACATGTAATCTGCTTGCTGGATTTGTAGTTCCAATACCAACATTAGAAGTTGACGTTAATATCATTGTAGGAAGAGAAGTACTTGTATTGCCATTAGTATTAAAAACTAATGATGTAGGAGATTGTATATATAAATTAGCTTGATAATTGCCTGTGTATGTTGTCCCTCCTAAACCAATAAAACTTGAAGTAGAACCATTATTAAATCTCATATTTGCAGTACCTGATGCGGATGTAGCAATAATTGATAATTCATCTTGTGAACTTGTTGCGCTTGTATATAATGTTAAACAAGCGCCAGCAGTTGCCGAAGCAGCAGTTCCAATACCTACATTTCCAGTAGATGTTATAGTAGTAGCTGATGATATTGAACCTGTTCCAGTAGTAGTAATATTACCAGAACCAGTAGTGCTAATGTTACCATTTACTGCTGTTATAGTACCTGTACCAGATGTACTAATATTTCCAGTAGCTGTTATAGTAGTAGCAGATGATATTGAACCTGTTCCAGTAGTAGTAATATTACCAGAACCAGTAGTGCTAATGTTACCATTTACTGCTGTTATAGTACCTGTACCAGATGTACTAATATTACCAGTAGATGTTATAGTAGTAGCTGATGATATTGAACCTGTTCCAGTAGTAGTAATATTACCAGAACCAGTAGTACTAATATTACCATTTACTGCTGTTATAGTACCTGTACCAGATGTACTAATATTTCCAGTAGCTGTTATAGTAGTCGCTGATGATATAGAACCTGTTCCAGTAGTACTAATATTAGCATTTACTGATAAACCAGTATTACTAATTGTTGAAATTGCTGTTCCACCTCCTATATAAAAAAGATGACTAGCGCCTGTTGGCACAGAATACCACATAACACTTGAATTAACACCAATTGAATATGGATATATAGTAGCAGTACCAGGATATAAAATTATTCTATCACCAGCACTTGCGCCTGCTGTTCCATATATTCCAACAGAAGGAGCACCTAATGTACCACCTACATTACTAATATTAATAACACCATTGACATCCAATGCTGTTCCAGGATTTGTTTTTCCAATACCAACATTAGAAGTTGATGTTATTATCATTGTAGGAAGAGAAGTACTTGTATTGCCATTAGTATTAAATACTAATGATGTGGGTGATTGTATAAATAAATTAGCTTGATAATTGCCGGTATATGTTGACCCTCCTAAACCTATATAACTGTCATTTGCACCACCGTTACTAATCCTAATATTTCCCATACCAGTTGTTGATGTTCCTGTTATCAATAATTGATCCCCCGAATTTGCCGCAGATGAATAAAGTCTTAAACAATTACCAGTAGTCGCAGATGCTACTGTTCCAATACCAACATTACTTGTTGTAGTTATGGCACCAGTTGAAGTTATATTTCTGACTGATGCTATATCATTTGTAGTTAAAGTTAAACCAGTAGCAGTAATACCTCCTGTAACAGATAAACCGCCTGAATTAATTTGAAATATAGATGTTCCTGCAACAAAAAAATTATGATAATTTCCAGTTGGAACATTATACCATAATTGAGAATTGGCAAAACCAAATCCCATACATTGAGAACTGCTTGCTCCTCCATAAATCATTATAGATAAACCATCAGTACCAATAGCAGTTGTTGAAGGACCACCTGAAATACCTGATGATAAATAAGAAACACCACCTGTAACTGTTAATTTTGTTGACGGATTAGATATACCAATGCCAACATTGCCATTTGATGAAATAATCATATCAGGTATAGAAGCCCAAGCATTAATACCACCAGCATTAAAGACAATAGAATTAGTTGTTTCCAAAAACATATTATTAGAATAGTTACCTGTAATATTAGAACAACCTATACCAATAAAAGCATTTGATGTAATTCCATTATTAAATTGAATGTTGGCAAAATTAGAGGTTGAAGCTATTAATATTTGATTACTTGAACTTGAAGATATTGTATTAATATATAATTGATTTTGGGTAGTTGTAGAAGCTCCAATACCAATATTTGCTTTAACTTGAATATTTCCACTAAAATACGCATCATTTGTAGTTGTAATTTTTAAAGCAGCTGCCCCTATACCTGATAATAATAATACATTATTAGCACTTCTAATAACCATATCACCAGAAACAGAAGAATCTGAAAATGATCCAGTAGTAGAAGCAATACCAACACTATTTGTATTAGTATTAAATATCAAACAAGAATTTGTACCATTAATATTAACATTACTTGTAGTTGTTATAAGACCAGTTGAATTTATATTTCTGACAGATAATATATCTGTTGAATTTAATATTAAGTTAACACCAGTAATACTACCAGCAGATGTTATAGAACCAGAACCAGTTGTAGTAATATTACTGGATGTTGTTATAGCACCAGTTGAAACAATATTTCTTACTGTTCCGATGTCAGTTGTACCTAATAATAAGCCAGAAGCAGTAATATTACTACTAGTTGAAATTTGACCAGTTGAAACAATGTTTCTTACTGTTCCAATGTCAGTTGCACCTAATAATAAGCCAGAAGCAGTAATATTACTAGTAGTTGAAATTTGTCCAGTTGAAACAATATTTCTTACTGTTCCGATGTCAGTTGCACCTAATAATAAGCCAGAAGCAGTAATATTACTAGTAGTTGATATTTGACCAGTTGAAACAATGTTTCTTACTGTTCCGATGTCAGTTGCACCTAATAATAAGCCAGAAGCAGTGATATTACTAGTAGTTGATATTTGTCCTGATGAAACAATATTTCTTACCAAACTAATATCACCAGATGTTAAAGATAAACTTTTACATGTTAAAGATGAGCCGGATGTTATAGAAAATGTATTATTTGTAACAAAACCAGATGAATTAATTTGAGCGATTGCTACACCATTTACATAAAAATCATGTGTTGCGTTTGTTGGCACTGAATGCCAAAATGATGAAGTATTTATTCCAATTGAATAAGGATATACACTACCACCAGTACCTGTTAAAAATACTATTCTATCCCCAGTTCCGCCATAAGCAGATGTAAATGATGGAACTGAATTAACACCATTTGTAATATTAATTATACCAGAAATATCAAGTTTTGTATTTGGTATTGAAGAACCAATACCAACATTTCCATTAGCTAATATTACCATAGAAGGAACTGTTGTTGAAAAAATATTACCACCAGTATTAAAAACTATATTTTTGTCTGCTTGTAAGAATAAATTACAAGAATAATTACCAGTTATATTTGTACAACCAATACCAATATAAGCGTTACATGAAAAATTATTATTAAATTGAATATTGGCAAAATTAGTTGTTGAAGTAATTAAAGTTTGATTACTAGAACTTGTTGTTGATGTATATAAGGAAATGCAATTAGTTGAATTTGCCGCAGTACCTATACCAACAAATCCACTACTAGTATTAATAGTAGCCCACGAAGACATCTATTATTATTTTTATTCTACTTGAAAACGATAAAAAATATAATTTGAAATAAATACAAATGATTTAAAGGTTTATTATGATATTTCTTAAATAAAATAATGTCAAATAAAACACTAGTATTATATGTTTTTCATGAATATAATGAAAGAGTAAAATATTTTATAAAAAATGCCATATTTCAAGATGATAATGTAGATTTTTTATTAATTGCTAATAATAAAAAGTTATTATTTGATTGTCCTAATTATGTTTATAAAATTCATAGAGATAATAATGGTTATGATTTTGGTGGATGGAGTGAAGGATTATTAAAGGATGAATTGTATAAAGATTATCAAAATTTTATATTTGTAAATTCAACAGTATTAGGTCCATTTGTGCCATCATATTATAAAGGTAAATGGACAGATATTTATATAAATAATTTAAAAGATGATGTTAAAATTTTTGGAAGTACAATAAATTCATGTATTCAAAAGTTTAATAAAATATTATTTCATGTTCAATCATATATTTTTTCAATGAATAAAGAAACGGTTGAATTTTTAATAAATAATGGAATATTTAGTAATACAGTTTACATAAATAATTATGATGATGTTGTATTAAAAAAAGAAATAGATATGTCTCAGTTAGTTTTAAAAAATAATTGGAATATTGGTTCATTATTACCATATTATAAAGACGTTGATTTTAGAAATCCATCAACAATAAAAAAACAAATTTTAGATGATTTAACATTTCAACCATGTTATAACTTATTATGGAATGAATATGATGTAGTTTTTATTAAAGGAAATAGAATAAATCTTGAAAATTATTTTAGATTTAAGGCTTAGTATTTTCTAGGACGTCCAGTTCCTTTTCTTTTATTTTTTATATTTCGCTGATGACGTTTTTTTCTGCTTCCACCACTAAAATCATCTCCACCGAAATCATCCATACCACCAGGATCATAATAATCTTCATTAGCAGCTTCTACATCTGAATCATCATAATCATCATTATCATAATCTTCATTACCTTCATTATCTGGATAATAGTTATTTACTTGTATGAAAACATCAGAATTATAACCTCCATACATATCATAATAACCAAAACCAATATAGTTAAATCTTGGTAATAAAAGGTCCATTAATACAACAGCAGACATGACACCTAAGCCAATTCCAAAACCACTGGCAAAGGATTGACCAAATGTTGTATTATTTTGATATTGAATTTGTTGTTGCGGTTGTTGTAAAGCACAAGGAGGACATTGTTGGTTATTATTAATAACAACTCCTCCTTTTATTGGTTTTTTATTACCTTTACGTCCACGACTTTTACGACCACGACCACCTTTTTTAGCTTTTTTATTAAGTTCATTAAATTTATTTTTAAATTCTTCACTTCCGCCAATTTGTTTATAATCTTCCATAGACATAACTTTGGTTGTTTCAATTTCATGTTTATTATTCACAGCAATCATTAAATCATATCCTTCAACAATATTATTATTTTTATCTTTTAAAGGTACGATATAATAAAATAAATCTTTACTTTTGAGTTTATCCATTACAGGATCTTTTTTGTTATTAGAAGGAAGTTTCTTTTGACTAATTGATTTTGGTTGTATAGGTTGCTGTTTTACTGGCGTACTTTGCGAAACACCCATATGTTTATTCTATATAATAATGATAATAAAAAATGATATTGTATTTAAAAGTTATAAAATATAATGAGTAAAAAATTTTTAGCAGAAATGAGAAAAATTGAATATAATAAAATGATTGGTTTAATAACTTATGAACAAAAAAAAGAATATGAAACTGATTTGAAAATTGCGCAAATATTAAAAAAAGAAAAACAAACAATCAAAACAAAACCCAAAGAAGAAGTTGTAAAGAAAAATAAATATGAACCAAGTAAATACATGAATTCACAATCATTAAATAATATTTATAATTAATTACTTTTTATTCATAATTATAGCATCAAATACATGAGATATTTTGTCTTTTTCAACCAAACTTTCTAATCTTGATGTATCAAGAAGACCAAATTGATTATCTTCATTATAATTATTTTTATAATTTTCAAAATTTAAAATTTTTAATAATTCATGTAAATAAATATGACCTTTATTAACAAAATTTAATAAACCAGTTTGATTTTTTTCAATAATCATTGGAATATTCTTAAATAGTTCTGGGATAACAGTTATATTAATTTTGATATTATCAATATTATCTAAACGATTTTTAAGTTTTGATATAAGACATTTTGGATGATTATCTAAGCTTACAGGATAAGAGATGCGAAGTAATAGAATATTATCGTAACAACTTAGGCATTTTTCTAATAAAACTCTACATTTATAATAATAATTAGATTCATTGTTTGGTTCATCATCTTCTTTAAATAATCTATCTTTATCATATTTATATACATTCCCAGTAACTAGAATAGTTAAATGAATATTAAGTGTTTTACAGATATTAGCAAGTGTTAATTGATATGTTATATTAGTATTTAATGTTTCAATCTTATTACTATCACACCAAGATGTTGAAGGTTTTCCACTAATTCCAGCAGCAGAAATAACATACTTAGGTTTATAAAATTCTAATTGTTTTTTAAGTAAATCAGTATTTTCAAGTCTTGTATTAAGAATGATATAATTTTTATTTTGTTTTTTAAGTTCATCTTCAATTTTACTTCCTAAATAACCAGAAGCACCAAGAAGAACATAATCAACTTTCTTGAAAAAATCGGCTTTTTTATCTTGTTCACTTAAAATATAATTATTTTCAAAAGGAATATCTAAATTGATAAAAGGACATAGATAATTATAATTCTTTTCATTTTCTTGATTATAAATTCCTTCAATTTGATAAAACATCGTACTATCATCTTCTAATGAAATGAACATATGACCATGATTTGGAGGAACATAAACCTTATTTAAATTATCACTTGAAATATAATATTTATTATAAGTCATTGTAGTAAAATCAATAACATAATCAATAAAAGAGCCTTTAATACAAATGATATGTTTTGCGTAAGGTGATGTATGAATACCTCTGACAACGTCTTTTTTGTTTGTAGAAACAAGTTGTTGTTTTACGACTTCTGTTGGAACTGGAATAAATTGTAATTTACCTCTGATGTCATTAAAAGATTTACCTTTAATTTCATTAAAATAATCGTGATTTTCTTTAATCCAGTTAATAACTTCATCTAGACCATCATTAAAATCAACTTTATTTATCCAACCTAAACTTTTTAATTTAGAAACATCAAGAGGATAACGGAAATCATTAAAAGCTCTATCTTTGATATACGTAATTCTCCCTTTTCCAACTTTATTAATAATCATATTAGCAAGGTCAATAATTTTAATAGGGTTATCGTTACCAATATTATAAACTTCACCAAATATTCCTTTTTCCATGATAGTAAGAACACCTTCAATAACATCATTTACATGAATAAAGTCGCGAATATATTGACCGTCTTTGTGAATAGTCAATTCTTGGTCATTAATTGCTCTATGAATAAATAGCGGAATAACTTTTTCGAAAAATTGAAATTTACCATAAACATTATTACATCTTGTAACAATAATTGGTAATTTATAAGTATATTTATAAGTATTAACTATCATTTCACATGATGCTTTGGTTGAAGCATATGGATTTGTTGGATTAAAATTAGATAGTTCAGTAAAAAAAACACCATCTTCACTAGAACCATATATTTCATCTGTTGAAAAATGAATAGTTTTGATTAATTTTGAATATTTATGAATGGCATCAAATAGTTTATAAGTAGCCATGATATTATCATTAATAAATTCTTTAAAATGTTCGTATGAATTATCAACATGTGTTTGAGCAGCAAAATGAATTACATAATTGATATTATGTTTTTCAAAAGTTTCTAAAAAATTATGTTTTACCAAATCGTCTTTAATGAAAAAAACATTTTTCTTTTTAAGAATAGAATCAATATTTTTTTCATTACATATATAGTCTAATTTATCAATGATAACAAGTTTATTAACTTTATCGGCAATATAATTACAAAAATTAGAACCAATAAAACCACAACCACCAGTTACAAATAAATTTAACTTTTTATACATGTTTGTATAAATAATTTTAAGTATCATTTATATACATTTATATTTAGTCGGTGTAAACTAATTTTGCTGATATTTTAGCTTTATTCCAATCATATTCATTGATATAAGCAGTCCTATTTTCTCTATTACAATCACTTTGCGCATATAATTGTCTTAATTTTCCTTCAATTTGTTGTTTATAATAACGCTTAGGTAATACTTCTTTTAAGTTTTCAATATTAGCTTTAACAAATCTTTCTTGACGTTGAACATATTTGCTTTCTCCTCCTCCCATTGTGATGACAAATATTATAATAATTAAAATCATTTTTTCTTAATATAAAGATTAGCCGATATTAATATAATAAAATGAGCAAAAAATATAACTGGACTAGTGCCGTTGTTAATAAAAAAAGAAAAGCAAGTGATGATGACGAAGAAGATGAAGAAGAACAAAAAACTCCTAATATCATTATTAATAGAACTCCATCAACATCAGGTATTCATGTAATGGGAAATCACATTTATTTTAATAAAGACATTGACCACACATCAGCATCTAGTTTAAATACTGCTCTAAGAGATTTAGAACTTAAATTAAAAAAAGAATTTATGTCATTCAATATTGATCCTGTACCAATTTATTTACATTTGACTACAAATGGAGGTGTTATTCACGCAGCTTTTAGTGTTGTTGATTGTATGAATTCATTATCTCTTCCAGTTTATACAGTTGTTGATGGTTATGTAGCATCAGCAGGAACATTGATTAGTGTTAGTGGTAAAAAGAGATATATTGGTAAAAACGCTTATATTCTAATTCATGAATTGAGTTCTGGTGTTTGGGGTAAGATGTCTTATTTAGAGGATGAATATTTAAATTTTAAGAAACTTCAAGAACATCTAACAAATATTTATGTTGAGAAAACTTCTCTAACAGAAAAGAAATTAACTAAAATTTTGAAGAAAGATATTGAATGGAACGCAGAAGAAGCCATTGATTATGGTCTTGCCGATGAATATTACAATAATTAAAAATTGATTTTTATTTTTTTTATAAAATATATCACAAAATGGATATATTTTATAAAGATTGGATTGAAAGAAACAAATATTGGTTTTTTCAAAATGATGAGAACGATGAATATTTATCAAATACTTATGGTCATTTAATAAATGAATATTCATATGAAATACATGAAAAGCCTATTTTAGGAATATTAATTTATGATCAATTAACGCGACATTATTATAGGAAAGAACAAAGCAAGCATATCTTAACTTATTTTAATAGAAAGGCAATTGAGATTGCTGACAAATTTAAGAATGATTTATTTATTAAAAATTTAAATTTTACAAATTGGATGTTTTACATGCTTGTTTATAGACATTCAAATATACGCGAAAATCTATTATTTGTTATGGATGAATGTTGGAAAATTGAGCCAATTCCTAAACAATTTATTAAGGCAACTTTTAATCGTGCTATATTTGAAGAAAAATTAGATTGCTATGATTATCCTTGTATTTATGATACGCAAATATTAGATAATAATCCAGATAAAATAATAAGTAATAAAAAACTTAATGAAATTGGCAATTTCGTTAATATCAATTATAGAACAGTAATAATAAGTTTATCAGGAGGCGTTGATTCTGTTGTATGTTTGTATAATTTATCTTTTATGAAAAATATAAATGTTATTGCTGTTCATATTAATTACAATAATAGGAAAGAAGTAGAAGATGAAGTCAAGTTTCTTAGAAATTTATGCGCCTTCTTTGATGTTAAGTTATATGTTCGTAAAATAAATGAAATTAAGAGAAAAATATGTATGGAGAATGATTTAAGGGATGTTTATGAAAGTTATACAAAAAGAGTGCGTTTTAATTCATATAAATGTGCTATGAAAAATGAAGAACCAATAGTAATCTTAGGTCATAATAAAGATGATTGTTTAGAAAATATTTTAACAAATATTGCTTACAATAATAAATATGAGAATTTAACAGGATTTGAATATAAATCTAAAATAGATGACATCATATTTATAAGACCATTGATTGATGTAAGTAAGGATGAAATTTATAAATTTGCGAAAGATCATAACTTACCTTATTTGAAAAATAGTACGCCTACATGGAGTCAAAGAGGAAAGATAAGAGCAGAAGTAGTTCCTGTATTAGAAAAATGGGATAAGAGAGTTATTGAAGGATTATTTAATTTAAGTGAAATTTTAAAAAGTCATAATATAATTTTAAATAAGATGATTGAAAATTTTAAATTAGAGAATAGAGAAAAAATAACAGATGTAAATTTAAGTTTTCTGTATTGGAAAACATGTATATTCAGCTCCTTAAATATACATGTTTCTAACAGGTCATTAAAATCTTTAATTGAACGATTAGAGATATGGAAAAATAAGTATGATTCTTATTATCACAATAAGAAGGTAATTATAGTTATTAATAAAGGATTACAATTAATATTAATAAAAAAGGAAAATGATTTCTTTGAATATAAATTAATAAAAAATTGATTTTTATTTATAAAACATAAAATCATAATCAAAGAAAAAGATGGTTACTATTGAGCAAATTGACACGATCATTAAATTCATTCAAGATTATATCAATGACAGCAATCGTCCGATTGAAATATCATTTTATTGCCCCTATTATGGTTCTTTCAATCTTTTAGAAACTATTAAAATACAGATTGGTGCTATAAAGTCAGGAAAAAACGCAATTATTGTTGATCATTTAACAGTCTTTATTTATCATAAAGATGATAGATGGAATATTCGTATTAGGAACAATGATTTAGTAGAACCAAGAGGACCAATGTAATTTTTTTTGTTTTAATATTATAAATAGATGAATTATTATTTTTCTAATACACAAGGTCAAATAGAGCGTCTTACTATTATTGAAAAATTTGAAAACAACAGTAATATACCACCTGGATTACAAAACAATAGTAATATTCAAAGTGTTACAACACATATACCAAGCACTGTTCAGCCTGCTAATAGTGCTAATTCATCAAATCTAAATCCAAAACATCAATAAAAAATGATATAATTATAATTATTAATATATTTTATAATGAAAAAAATAGAGAGTATTCATAATAAAACAAAAGTAATTCAATCCGATGAATTACCTTATAATAATAATAATATTATGTTAAAAGATGATGATTTAAGGAAATTCTTTGATAGTAATGGATTAGAAGAAATTAAATATAATAATATTAATTTATACCGAACAGCATTTATTCATAAATCATATTGTACAATGAAGAATGCTGACTTTGCTACGGGTAACACTAATTGTCCCAAAGATTGTATTCCACTTCAAGATATGTCATATGAGAGACTTGAATTTTTAGGAGATGCTATCTTGAATATGGTTGTTGCTAATTATCTTTATTTTCGTTTTCCAGACCAAAACGAAGGGTTCTTATCAAAAATAAGAACAAGAATTGTAAACGGTAAAATGTTAGGCTTTTTATCAAATGAAATAGGATTTAATAAATTTGCTATAATATCAAAACAAGTAGAAGAGTCAAATGGTAGAAGTAATTATAAGATTATGGAGGATATATTTGAGGCATTTATAGGTGCGTTATATACTGATTTTCAGAATCAAGATGATCAAGTTAAGATGCCTGATAAAATTAAATTATCAGCATTAACAGGTGCGGGTTATTATATTGCTGAAAAATGGATAATAACAATTATAGAGACATATATTGATTTTAGTGAATTAATATTAAAGAAAACAAATTATAAAGATATGCTTGTGTCATATATGCAACATTCTATTCAAGACACGCCTAAATTCTATGAATTGGGAATAATAACAAAAGACTGCGTAAAAATATTTAGTTATTGTGTTAGAAATCGTTCAAACGATACAATTGCGACTGCTACTGGATTTTCAAAGAAAGATGCAGAGAATAATGTAAGTAAAGAGGCATTAATCTATTATGGACAATTAGATATCAAAGATTAAATTTTTTAAATTATTATAATAATATAGAAATATGAGTACTACTACTAAACCAGCAAGAACATCTAAAACTTACAAGAATTTATATTCAAAAAGCAAGAAACATTTTATATCAAATAAATCAGATGTATCTGATAAGGAAAAGATGATTTTTAATTATTTAAAGCCTCGCGATGAATCATCAGATGATCTAGCATTAAAGAAATTCTTATCTCATATTTTATTATATTTATATAATGCTACCGAAGACGAGATTGAAAATAACACAGAAATTAATGAACAATTAAAAATGATTAAACGCGTTATATTAAAGATGCTTCAAGATGAATAATTATTAATTTCAACTGTTCTTGTAAAATTTTTTTTAATTCTTAGTGGTATATATACATAAAAATCAATAAGTAATATAAATATTAAAAATAATATTTTTTTGTTATTATTCATATTATATAAACAGTTATTAAAAATTATTTATATATAAATATAAATGGATTATAACAGAATACAAATTGATTCAATAGGTATCGGATTAGAGAATAATTCTAATTTGGATTTTATTAAATATAATTTTATAAATACACGATTAGCAGTTGCCGAAACAATTCCTCCATCTGCTATTAATGATAGTAATAAATTGAATCATATTTATAAATTAGTTGTAACTGATAATAATACTGGTGTTAATACAACTAGAACACAACTTAATAGTAATACTGATGCGTCATTTGTTGTTAATGGAAATATATTATGTACGGGAGCGATTCATGCCAGTAATATAACAATTTCAAATAATATAACTCCATATTCTACATTATCTGAAATAATTAATGAGATATCAGCAAATGCTTTATTTTATCAAATACGAGATTATAGACAATACAATATTTATACAAATTATAATGTAACATTAGGAACAATTAATGATGCTAACAATAATACAAATGCTTTAAAAATAGCAAAGAATTGTAATGGATCTATCTCAAATATTCAATTTGTTATTACAAATAATGAAGTAGTTGATTATATACCATCACAAATATCATTGGGTGTTATTGGAAATTCATCAGATTCGCCCGCGCATATAATTACATCTTCTAATATGCCTTTACACTTTAATATAAATAATACAAATACAACAATAGATTCCTTATATATAAATCCAAATGGTGATCTTATTAATCGTAGTCAAAATCCTAGTTATGTTGATTCTAATTTTCCACAATTGGCGATAGATACAAATAGAATAGTTTTAGTTAATTTAGATACTATTTCACAATCATTATCTTATACTGTTTATAAAAATAATTTATTATCAATTGAAATGTCAAATGTTACAGAATATCCAAAATTTTATGTAAATGGAACAATGTATGCTAAGACGATATTAATGTATGATTATTATTCAAAATCGGATAAAAGTTTAGATAGTATCTTTGTTAGACAAACAGGATTAACATTAAATGCTAACCAAATTTATGGAGGAGTTTTCAATAAGGCTGAATTTTATTTTAATTCAAATATACAAATTGGTGATTCTACATCAAATTATAAATTAAATGTTTATGGTGATGCTACAATTACATCTAATTTAACTACAAGTAATATTACAACAAATGGTTTAAAAGTTTTAGGTAATTTTGAAGTTTCTGGAACTAATAATGGAACGACGTGTGACTTTAATAGACCAGTTAATTTTTCATCAACAGTAACGTTTAATGATGATATAAATGCTGATGTAATAACTGTAAATAATCTTAATGTAACAGGTAATATTACTTATGGAGGACATATATTATCATCATCCAATTCATCATTATCTTCATTATCTTCATTATCATCAATATCAAGTAATTTAAATTTAACTGGATATTTAGGTGTTGGTGTAAAAGTTGAGAATGTTGATATTGTTTATAATAACAATATTTTAAATGTTTATAAACAACCCGGAACAGTAAATAAAAATAAATTTGAAATATTTTTACAGGATTTGTCAATTGAAGCAAGTTCAAAGGCATATATTGGACATAATGAATTAAATTCATTAAATTCACAAACTGATAACAGTTTGATTATATTAACACAGGCTAATTCAACATGGAATAATATTTATTTTTATGCTGGTAAAAATAAAACAGACCTTAAAAAACTTGTTCCAAATTTGGCAATTATGGAAAATAATAAGATTGGTATCAATACAAATAAGCCAATAAAAACATTAGAAGTGAATGGTGAAATATTAGCAAAAGATTATTATATTACTGACGCAAATAGTAATACTTATAAGTGTAAATTACCTGTAATTTATACAGATAATTCAACAAATATTGATAGTTTAAATGTAGGTGTTAATCAATATTTAAATACGTCAAATAGAAAACGTTTAAATGTAGTTGGTGGTATAAATTCATATGATGATGGTTATTATGAGAATGATTTTAAAGTAGCAACATTCAAATATATTAATTCAAATAGTGCTTGGAATCAAAACGCTCATATTGGGATTGGTGTATCAAACAGAGATAGCAATATAACAATACCATTACAAATTAAGAATAATGTTTATAATCAAAAAACAATCAATAATAGTGTAATTAGTTTTTATAAGGCAAGCGTAAATTCTGTTTATTCTGGTATTGATTTCTGCGATGATCCAAGTAATTTAAATGATGTAAATAAGAATAAATGGTATATTTATAAAAAACATGTAGCAAATGAGGCTAATTTTGCGGGACCACTACAAATTGGCTATATGATGAATAGTTATAGTCCATCAAAGTCTTGTATAAATTTTTATTACAATCGTTTTAATTCAACATATTTCATAGATATTAATAATTCCAAAACATATAATGAAAATATTAATACAAGTAATATTGTTAATGTAAATGGTAATGTAAAAATAGTAGGTGATTTGAATATTGAAGGTTCTGTAAATATTACAGGAAATTACAAGTTTAATAACAATAATATAACATTTGCACCAAATCCATTAACAACTATTATAAATAAGATTTATGCTATGGGAAATGAAGGAACAATTTATTTAGACACTGTATTAACATCAAACAATGCTTTAAATATATCTACAAATATTTATACATTATCATCAAATGTTCATTCAAATATCAGTAATATCTTCTATAATTCTAATTATAATATTAATATACCAAATTCGCAAAGCAATTCACAGTTGGCTTCAAATATAAGTAATTTACAGTCTAATGTGAATGCTAATATTAATAATTATTTATTAAAGGCAAATGATTATGTTTTAAATTCAAACGTCAATACTCTATATGGTTCAATAGTCAATACATATATGTTAAACAATTATACAAGTAATTTAACAGATTATCGTGTATATTCAAATATATCATTTAATGAGATTTATACTACTTCAAATATAATCATACAAAATTCAAGTAATAATTTTAAATCTTCATCAAATGTATATTTAATATCATCAAATATTTATTCAACATTATCAAATATATCAAGTAATGTTAAAAATTATTTGAATATTGCTTACAATTACAATAATTTAACACAACAATTGTATTTTTCAACATTAAATATTTATGCGTCCATTTCAAATACCTATTCTAATATTACATTAACAACTGATATTAATGGAATTCTTCAAACAGGTAATAGTAATATTTTAATTTCATCTAATATATATGTGAATTCATCAAATTATTATAAAACATTATCAAATGTTGATTTAAATAATAGTAACTATTTAAATGATGCTTATTCAATTTTAAGATTATCTTCAAATATTTATTCATATTCAAGTAATAAAAATATAGAAATAAATGGATTATCACCATTATCATGGTCAAATACAAATTTAGGAAATTATTCAATAATTAATTGTAATATTTCAAAAAATAATTATATAGTAACATCAAATATTAATAATAGTATAATTAGCAAATATAATAAATATTATTCAAATCTATTATTGCCATCAGTATATCAGCCAATATCAATTAATGTTTCATCAACAGCACAAATTAATTTTAATAATACAAATACAATCTATTATAATATAATTACAGAAAGAGCAATATATTTGCCAATATCTAAAAATAATAGTAATTATTCATCAAATATTTATAGCAATATTATAACTTATGATAGAACATCTCCTGTTATATTAACATTATATACATTGAATTCTATACAAACAGGAATAACAGATATTTATAATATTATTACTAATAATAAAATATTATATGGTTCTTATAAATCATCGGCTATCAATTTATTATCAAATTATAATTATTTATTATTAATTAATGATGCTATAAAAACAGCAAATGATAATAATATAAATATTATAAATTATATAACAAACTTGCTTGATGAGATTTATAATGATATTATTATTTTACAAAATTATATTCAAACTAGTAATTATAATAAATATGAATTTATTGATATAGCATATAATATTACAAATAAATATATTATTTTCATAAATAAAACTTATGATTTTGCGAATTCATCTTATCAAATTTCAGATGCTATTAATACGCTTATTGGTAATAATTTAGCAAATGCTATATCATTAATAGAAACATTAAATGCGTCTATATTAAATACAAATAATGCTTTAAAATCAGCATGGGATGTTTCATTGAACATAAGCGATTTTTATAATTTAGTTTATTCAATGAATACAATTGTTAAAGAAACTGAAATAAATTCACATCAACAGAATGTAAATACTAATAATACTGATGTTATTGTTGTAGGAAATTTAATAAAATTATATCCAAAAAATACATTAATTGTTGGTTATAATTCTTTAAGTTCAAGATGGGCTGATTCAATTAATGATACGACTAAATATTCACCATTTTATACATTCAATGATAATTTTGATACATGCGTTGGTAATTTTAATTGTAAAGGAAAAACATTTATGAATGTTCCAACACCAACATTATTATCATTAAAATCATCGGCAACACTTGATATTAACTTAGTAAATACATCAGAACGTACAGGATTAGATAATTCAATAATTGACAATGTAAAACTTAAAGTATCACATATAACAAATAGAGTTTCAACAAATTCTTCAACAGGAAGTTATGAAAATAGCACATTATTTGAAATTGTTCCAATATCAACATCATCTCCTTTATTTGGATGTTATACAACTACATCAAATACAAATATATTCAATATAGGTAATGGTCAATTTTATGATAATACTAATTATAAATGTTTAGTTCAAGATACAGTTTTACATATCAATGATAATACTCCTAATTATTTATTAAAACTTACAAATGTATCAACGAATCCTGTGAAGATAGGTATAAAACAAAATAATTCATCTAATAATTGGGATTTAACAATCAATAGTAATTTTAATTTTAATTATAATAATTCTAATATTCTAAATATAAATTCAAATAATATAATAACAAATACATCATTAAATGTTAATAGTTATTCAAATTTACCTTCAATTAAATTAACAAATCGTTATAGTAATATTGAAAATTTAATAATAACAAGTAACTTAGATATTTTAAATGATTTTACAGTAGAATATACAACAACTGGTGTTAGATATAAGTTAAATAATCCGATAGCAAATTATGAAGTTCAAAATACATTATTTAGTGTAAATTCTAACGCGATAGCAACAAATATTATTTATAATTTTTCAAATGTTTATGCTAATTATATTGATGTTGATACAACAGATAATAATTTCAAATATGATAGCAATACATATACATATAATTTATTACCTCCATTATTATCTTATGATTCAAATTTAACTTATGTGAATAATAATTATGATAATAAGGAAGTAACATATGATTTAACATCTGGTAATTATGATAATGGTAATTTAACATCATTAACATTATATTATACTGTACCTTCTTCAATCTCATATTTATTTTCATCAAGAATCACTTTAATATCAGGTGTACATGTAAATATTATGACTAATATTGCTGAACCTTCACATGATATTAGTGATTATGGGAGCAATTTAGTAACATTTACTTATCATTCTATTAATTTTTCAAATATTATAGTTTATAATAAATACAGTCAGTTTATTATAAATCAATTGGATGTAACATTATCATCATATCCATATAATTTATTAAGATATGATAATTCAATACCGACAAGTATATATAATCAATATAGTAATGTAATTACAACAACTGTTACAAATAATCATTTGAATAATCCTGATGTTACAATTAATAATCGTTTTCGTTATTTAAAAACAAATACATCATATGGATTGTCAACATCATCATTTATAGAATATATTGAAAAACAATATGAAATACTATTATTTGGTGTGAGAAGATATATACCAATAAATGTAATGATTTTTGATATATATGATACTTATATTAATAATACTGTATCTGTTCCAATAAAAGTTCCTATTAATTTAATTAATACAGTTAGTAAATTACCAACTATACAACAACAGAATATTTATAATAGATATCATAACATTTATAGTTATACCAATGATTATGAGATATATCTTGATAATTATAAATTGTTAAATATTGATGAAAAAGGAACATTAAAAACAACTGGAAGTATTGAAACAAATGATATATATTTAACAGGAAATATATATAATAGTAAAGGAGTTTCGCTATATGATAATGTTTTATCTATAATAGAAAATGTTTCATCAAATGTTAACTTTAAATTAAATACTAAAAATATTATATTAAATCCTAGTGTATATAATCGTGATAATTATAAAGGAGGTGTTATCATAAATGGCGATAATATGAATCCTGAATCAAATAATTTATTTCAAATTAATAATTTTCCAGATAATGATAATTTTATTACATTAAATTCATGTACTGAAAAATCATTTATTCATTTTAATACAAATTTTCAAAATGTAAATAATGTTTATAAAATGGGAACAAATCAAAGTAATTTTGTGATATCAATTTTAAATAATTCAAATACATATTATCAAGACAATATGTATATATCAAATGATAATCAATATACTGACGCAATAATATGCGAATATAAATCAATAACAGATGATTTTAATATTTATTTGAATGGTTTATTATATACATATTCTGATTTAAGACTGAAAAAGGACATAAAGAATATTGAGAATGCCTTAGATAAATTATGTTCATTAAATGGTGTTACATATAAATTAACAAATAGCACAGATGAAAACCAAAAAAGACAAACAGGATTAATAGCACAAGAGGTTAATGAAGTTTTACCAGAGGCAGTTATAATAAATAAAGATGGTTATTATAACTTGGCATATGGAAATATGACAGGTTTAATAGTTGAGGCTATTAAAGAGTTAAAAAAAGAAATTGATATTATTAAAAAGAAGGTTTTTTAAACTTTTTCATTTTTCATTTTTGTTTTTAGAGCTCTATTCAAAGCACTAATAATAGTATTATAAGTTTTTTGATTAAATTGTAGTTTATTTGCTTCAACCTTATTAAAGAAATCTTTGCCAACACCTCCGATTTTCATTGAAGCTTCTTCTTGATTTAATCCAGCTAACGCTCTTAAATCTTTAATATGATTGAGTTGTTCAATTGTATAATAGACTGTTTTTGGCAATTCTTCTTTATCAAGAGCATTCTTATTATCAATATGAATATGTGATTTTGATTGTAGATTTGCGGCACTGGCAACAGGTTTCTTTTTATTTAAAACAACTGGTTCAAAATCTTGAAAGCTTTTAAAACCGCCATTATTCATTTTTTATAATAAATAATATTTTAATATAAATAATCATTTTTTTTCATAAAGGTATATAAACATTAGACCAATATATTAGAAATAAAAATAATGACAACAAAAGAAATTATTGATAAGTTCGTAGCGTCTGTTGATATTGATAAAACTTACACTATTGTTGAGTTAACTAAAATTCTTAAAGCAAGTGTAAAGAGTGTTGGTTCAAAAGACGCAAATGGTGATGCTGTTGAAAAAGTTAAAAAACCAGCATCTGCCTACAATCTATTTATCAAAGATTTTATGCTTAAAGTAGAAAATAAAGAAATTCCACCAAAAGACAGAATGAAAGCTGCTACTGCTCTATGGAAGCAACAAAAAGAAACTCTTTCTGCTGCTTCTTAAAAAACATCCAACTTCCATCATTTTTTTACAAAGTTCGCAATGTCTCGCGAACCTTCATGATCGCCTTGCCGAGACGATTTGTTCCCTTCCAGAAATCAGGATGTGTGTGAAGTGTGTCAGTGATATTGAGTCCGTTGCCCCAAATCTTGTCGTACGGCGAACACTCAACGAAAATCTTGCCGCCAGTTGACAACAACTTGCGTCTGAGATCCTTGTTTTGTGAAAACTTGGCAAAATTGGCGCGATAGACAACCATGTCAGCGACTACATTCCATGCGTCCTCGTTGAAATTCTTGACACCACGACCGTATGACTTCTGCTCCTTCGGTTCGTCAGTTCCCATGATGAGAACCTCAGACTCCTTGTCGTTGAAAAAGCGTGCCTTCTCAGCCATCATGTACTGCTCGCAGCAATTGTAAGTTGTTTCGTCAATGACGAAGCTGATAAGATGCCACTGAGAAGGCCATGAAGACTTGAAATAAACTCCATTCTCATTCTCATAGAACTTCTCGTCAGTATTCATACTTACAATTGATGCGATGGACGACATAATTATGCGTAATAAGTTCTTTAAATCATAAAATCATTTTTTTATAAAAATTGATTATTTTTTTACAAATTTATTTAAATTATATAAAATGTCTGATATTACTAAACTTAATAAAAATGAATTAATTACATCAATTAAAGTATATTATCTTAAAAAAGGTATTCATTGTGATAATTTGACTAAATTTTCAAGAAATAAATTGATAAATTTAATGATTGATAATGATATTGAATATGTTGATAAAGAAACGCTTAAAAATGAAATATTATCTGTTGAAACTAATAACTATTTGAAAGAGATTGTTTATGGTAATTTCATTAAATATGAGAATATTCCTTATGATACAATCAAAGATGTTGGAGTTGATAGTTCAAATGCTGATTTAGAGAAGATTATTAGTAAATATGAATTAAAACATGAAAATGAATTCAAGACAATTAAAGAATTTGCTTTTAATTTATACAAATTATATAAAAATTATTGTGAAGCAAATGGAATCAAAAATGAATGTGTGTATATAACGATTCCAAGTATCACACAATCATTTAAGAGTTTAATTAAATCTCCTTAAATCGTTTAATAAATAACTTAGAAGTTTCTTTGATGTCTAATATTGGCTTAGGATAGTTGATATTAATATCTTTATTTTTTGTTTCCCAATTGAGAATAATTTTATTTGGGACATTTCTAAGTTCTGGTATCCATTTTTTGACATATTGACAATCTTTATCGTATTTTTTCAATTGTTGTAATGGAGAAAATATTCTAAAATATGGTTGACAATCTGTTCCAGTAGATGCGCACCATTGCCAACCGCCATTATTAGATGAAGGATCATAATCTACTAATCTTGTAGCAAAATATTTTTCGCCATGTTTCCAATACATAAATAAGTTTTTTGTTAAAAATGAGGCAACAATCATGCGACAACGATTATGCATCCATCCAGACTCATTTAATTGTCTCATTGCAGCATCAACAATCGGAAAACCTGTCATTCCAGCTTTCCATTTATTTAATAAAACTTCATTATAATCCCATTTGACTTTTTCATATTTTGTTAAAAATGATTTTTCAAATATATATGGAAAATAGAATGTAATTATAGCATAAAAATCATGCCAAAATAACTCTCTTATTATTCCATGTTTTATCGGTAATGAAAAATAAATTTCACGAATACTTACACAACCGAATTTAATATAAGCACTTAATCTAGTTGTCTTATTTAAAAAAGGATATTCTCTCTCAGTATCATACTTATTATGATAACCTGATTTGAGCTTGTTTAAAATAAGTAAAGCATTTTTTCTACCACCATTTACAAAAATATTCTTATTTTCTTTTGGTCTTATAAAAATCATTTGATTTAAGGAAGCAGATGAAGGATCCTTAATGAAATTGAATTTGGCATTAGAATTAACAGGATTCGGAATTTTCAATATTGATTTTTTATAAAATGGTGTATATTTTAAATAAGGTTTTTTGTCGTCTTTTAGGATTGTGCCGATATCATGTAATGTATAATCTTCTTTTGAGATAATTTCTATCTTATTTTGTTTTGCATATTTTTCAATTTCAAAATCTCTTTTTTTTGCGTAAGGTGTATAATCTTTATTATAAGCAATATAGTCAAATTTAAATTTTTTATTTAATTTATTTATAACATCAATCTCATTGTCTGTATAATAAAAGTTGAGTTCTTTTAAGTTGTTATTAAGATCATCTAATGATTCAAATAAGAATTGTGCTGAATTTTTAGAATAATATTTATTTATTTTTTCGTCAATTTGTATTTTATTGAATATAAATATCGGTAATATTGAAGTTTTCGGATATTTACTTTTAATAAAATTGAGAGTAGTATTATCATATGTCCTTAAATCCCTGCGAAATATAAATAAAACTATCATGATATTATATATTATTATGACACAATTATTATCATTTGATGTAGGTATTAAAAATATGGCATATTGTTTTGCTAAAATTGATGAAGGTAAGTTAAATATTTTAAATATAAATAAAGTTGATTTAAATTCTAAAAAAAACGATATTCAAAATATGATTGATAATACGATTGAATTTCTTGATACTATCATGGAAGAATTAAATGTTAATTTTGATGAAAAATTAATAGTTTTAATTGAATGTCAAATGAGATCTGAAATGAAATGTATTCAAACAACTATTAATACTTATTTTAAAATGACTTCTAAACATTTAAATATGGATATTGAAACACATTATGTATCACCTAAACATAAATTAAAAATTATCAATAAATATGGTGATAAAATAGTTAATGATAAATATAAACAAAATAAATTAGATGCGATATATTTTGCTGTTTACTTATTAGAAAATACTTATAAAAATGATGAAATATTATCATATATAAATACTTTAAAAAAAAAAGATGATGTATGCGATGCTTTATTAATGATAATATATTTTTATGAAAAATAAAATAAAATATATATAATATAGAACTATAAAAAATGATGGAATACGGTCAATTTGAATTCTTTGATGCCACTACAACCACAACAGGAACCACAGCAGGAACCACAGGAGCTGCCGCCACAGGAGCTGCCGCCACAGGAGCTGCTGCCACAGGTGCTGCCGCCACAGGAGCTGCCGCCACAGGAGCTGCCGCCACAGGTGCTGCCGCCACAGGTGCTGCCGCCACAGGTGCTGCTGCCACAGGTGCTGCTGCCACAGGAGCTGCTGCCACAGGTGCTGCCGCAACCTCATCAAAACCTGCTACTACTACAATACTAGCTTATTATGATAATTATGGAAATCGTGTATATTATGATCGTTATGGAAAAAAATATAATCTTGATATTAATAATCCTCCAAGTCCTGACATAATGTATCCACCTCCTTATTATGATAGTAATGGAAATCGCGTATATTATGATAGTAATGGAAAAAAACTTAATTTTGATATTAATAATCCTCCAAAACCAAGTGATATATATCCCCCCCCTTCTGTAAATAATCGTTATAATCGCGATGATAGTTATAATCGTTATAATCGCGATTATCACGATTATGGTTATAATCGTACTGACTATAATGATAACCGATACTATCGTGATAATTCTGGATGGAATAATTGGGGTTGGAGATCTTCTCGCCAAGAATATCCTGAAACTAGACATGAAATTGATATAAGTTTAACACGTGATGGTGGTGATCGTCGTGGATATTATGGTTATGGTTATGATAATCAAGCAATTTCCACTTCTGCCGGATGGTCTGTTTTTGGTCTATTTATCTCTATTTTAATTTTAGTTTGGGTTATTGCCGGTATTACAGCTTTCTTTGCTTCTTTCATATGTCTCTTTTATAATGGCTCGGTAACTGATAAAACTATTGGTGTATTATTAGGTATATTCTTAGGACCATTTTACTGGTTATATTATATATACAACATGAATTATTGTACTAAATATTAATAACTGTTAGCAATTGTTGTTAATTGTTTTATAATATTTGGATTATAATTTGATATTTTATGTTTAAGAATTGTATTTGTTAAAAATAGCCAAAACTTATCTTCTAAAAAATCTTTATTTTTGTTATCAACATCTTTGGATTTTTTATATAACCATTTATATTGTTTAGTTTTGTTTGTAAAAGGACATATTAATACATTATTAATATTTTTTTGTTCAGGTAACAAATAATTATGTATTTCGCAAAAGATTGTATATTTATATGGTCTACATAAAATATGAGATTCTTTAAAGTCCTTATATACATCACAGTCATCAATAATAATTATTTCAGGGTCTTTTGGTTTGATTTTATTTAAAATAGGCGTAATCATTTTAACATATCTTTGTTCTTTGGTGTCTAATTTACAATCGTTTTTAGTGAATATTGGTCTATTAAATTTAATATTATTCGCTTTTTCTATTATTTTTATTTCAAAATTAGCCCATTCATGAGAAGATGCTGTATATACATAAAAATAAACATTATTTTTGTATAATTCTCGCATTTTATTCATAAAATAAATGAAATATGGGCGACATAATTTTGCTTTTTCAGCATAAAATTTATGAAATATTTTATTAATATTGATCTTTATTCCTTTGCTTTTTAATAACATATATTGTTTATACAATTCTAATTGATATTTACAATTACCAATAATGGTTGCATCTAAATCAATAATAAAAACATATTTCTTCATTATCTGATTAATAATGTGATTTTATTTATGTAAAGTCCGGATATTTAACTACTTTAATAAAAATGCTTTGAATATATAGAAAAATAAATGACTTGTAATAAAAAGTTATTACAATATGCTAATAGTATAAATGATATAAAAGAAGGTACTAATATTGACTGTGATTCAATTTTAAAAATAATTAAAAAAGAAATTGAAGACAGTAAAAAACCAAATAATTTTACAGATACTAATTTATATGGAATAAGATATTTACTTTATAAATATTTTAAATCAAATATCTTAAAAGATACAATAAAATCAATATTATATATGAATGGTAATGAATTAAAACTTTTAGATAAAAATATAAAAGTAAAAATATATATTGGCAATACTAAATTTAAACAAAATAATTTTTTAATCTTTGAATGTACTTATAATAATATTAAAACATTATTGATAGTATGTAATAAAGATACTGGTCGTACTGATGAACAATTTATAAGATCACCAAATGATACATATATATTTTTTTATCATAAGTATTTAATTTTATATGAAAAAACAATACAAACATCTGGTAATGATTATACAACTTTAACAAGCTATATTAAAAAATTATCAGATGATAAACAATCAAAAGAATCTAGAATATTATTAGTTGATACTACATTGCCACCTCAACCACCTCAATCATCAACATCAGATGATTATAAAGTATCAAGAGAACTTTTAGATAAGATATCTAAACATAGAAATAAAATAATCATAAAAGAAATAATTAATAATTATGATGAATATAATATTGATAAAAAAAGTATTGATTTAAATAATCTATTACATATAATTATAACAGAATATTATAATGGTAATTATTATGATTATTTACAAACAGAAACAGATGATGAAAAAATATTTATTTCATTAGTACAAATATTTATATCATTAATTGATTTTTATAGACATGATGTTAATTCTCAATTTTTGATATATCCTCAAAACTTTTTTTATAAAAATACTGTTAATTCTATAACTCAGAAATATTTACTTTATGGCATAAATAAAGATAAATATATATTACATACTGATAAACAAAAAAACTTATTTGTATTATTTGATAAAAATTTAGAAACAACTAGAAGACATAATAATGCTGTATTAAGTTTATTGAATATATTAGAATGTGGATTTTATAGTAAATACTTATATTATGGTTATAATAGTTTTATTGTTCAATTAGTTCAAGAAATAATGAATCAAAAAGCTAGTGGAATTTATAGTAATTCGCAAATTTTAAAAATATTTGTGAATAACATTCCTTCATTTAGTTTTATAAAGGAATAAAAATAAATTTATTTGTTTTTTAAACTATCTTTATAAAAAAATGATAGTTTTTTAGATGTAAAAAATTATATAACAACTTCGTGTTATTGCATCAAAACTGAATAAATGGTTTCAACTTGTAATCAGAACTGTATCTGTATCAATGCCGATTGCGCCTTTAAGCATTACATCACTTACAAGGAGCGAAAGATAGTGAAGCAGTTTTATGACAAGCTTGATGTCACGAAGGATGAGCCAAATGCGGCTTCGCGAAAGAAGAATTGTACTTTCGGACAGCTTTGCGACAAGGAGAGTTGCGGATTCAGGCATCGTATTGTTTATGCCAACCGCGAGAAGTTGATTGTTTCCTATCGTTACAACAAGATTTGCCCAACAGACAGCAAGAAGACTGTTGAGAACAAGCAAAACTTAGTTAAGAAGGTTGATAACATCACTTCAAAGAACTTGTTTCTTACTCTTGATGTTGACGAAGAGCCAGAAGAGATTAAGGTTGCGGTTGTTGAAACTAAGCCAGAGATCATGCCGGTAGAAGTTAAACCGTACGTTGGAAGGGCGTGGAACAAGGTTGTGTTGAACGAGGACAGGCCTGAGAAGAAGGTTGATATGTCTGTTTCTAACTCAACATGGGAGGAATTGGATGATGACGACTTCTACATGAAGTTTGATTAAATTGGGGCGACTATTATAAAAATCAAAAATTTATTTTTTGGTTTTTTTTAATATTAATCTAATAGATTAGACTAATTAAATTTTTGATGCCTATTAAAAGAAGACAAATAAGGCGCCGAAGAATTAAAAGACGTGGTGGGGCAATTGAAATTAAAATAGTGGAAAAAATAAATGATTTAGAAATATTTAAAGATGATTTTTTAAAAAAATATGATTTAGATATAGATTCTAATAATAAAAGATATTTTAATGATATATATATAAATGAAACACCTATTCCTGATGAAAAATTATCACCTGAACAAAAAAAAACACATGATAAAATATATAGAAAATTATTTGATAATTATAAACAAAAATATAAAGAAATATACGATAAATTAAAAAAATTTAAAGAAGCTGTTGATAATAAAGAAAATTATCAATTAGAAGATTTAAAAAATTTTTTTAAACAATATTTTGCATTAGATGAAAATAATATTGATTTGCGTAGTAATGAAATAGAAATATGTGAAATTTTACAAATATATATAGACTTTATAAAAAAAATAGATTTTAATATAAAAAGATCAAAGGTTTTTATTGGTAATAAACAAAAAGATGTTTTAACACAAAAAGAATTTCCTAGTATATATTCTTTATTATTAGATAATTATGATGACAATGAAGAATCTTTAAATATAGATAACAAACTATTTAAAATAAAAAATAAAAAATCAAGTAATAAAACTTCTGAAAATACAGGTGTTATTGATAATGATCCTGAAAAAATATATGATAATAATATTAAATTAATCTTTGATAATTATAAATCAGCACTTTATAGATCTACAAATTTTAAAACACAAGAATGGTTTAAATTACCACCAATGACTGATGGTAAGCCAAATATTGTTTTTACTAATGTTAGAACAGTTAAAACTAAATTAGAAGAATTATTTAAAGTAGAAAAAGAAAATGATCAATATAAATTAGAATTTAAAAAAGCACATGATGATCCTGATATAATTAAATATTCAAGAATATTAAAAAGTATACTTTCTAATAAATATTATAATCAAGTTAATTATAATACACAAAAAGGTATTGCACTTCATACTGGAATGTATGTTCCTATTTTTGATTTATTTGTTGAAAATAAATTAAAAGATTTAATAGGTAAAACTTCTAAACTTTATTATGAAAGAGGAGATAATAAAGGTCAACCTATTTTTGTTGATAAAGAAAAAAATAAACAAAAAATTGATATAGAACAACTTAAATATTTTGTTAATGAAGAATTAAAGTCAACAACCAATAATAAATCTAAATCTGTTCAAGAATTTGAAGAATTATTAATAATAATAATGGCATTTAGACAATTAGTAGATGAAAGTAAATTTCCTAAATTAACAGATTATACAGAAGGTCCAGCTAAATCTATGATATTACCACCACTGCCTCCGCTACCACCAAGAGGAGGACCTCCACTACCAACAGGAACAGAAGGACAACCTCCACCAGGAGGATTTTTGCCACCTCCGCCACCACCAGGAATAGGAGGACCACCACCACCACCTCCACCACCACCACCTCCACCTCCACCTCCACCTCCACCACCAAGAGCAACAACAACAGTTTCTCAACCTTCGTCACAAAGCGGATTACCACTATCAGAAGCAGGAGCAGTACAAAAATCTTCGCAAAATGTAGGAGTAGGAATGGCAACTGATCCATTATCAATGATAGGTAAAGTTACTCAACAATTTGTGGGGAATATACAACAACAAACAGCAAAAGGAGTATCAGATGTAATACAATCAATAATACCTCAAAGTTCAGCAGGAGATTCAATTTCCTCAATACCAGCAAATGTAGGACCATCAGTTACTTCACAACCATTTTCAAGGGACAGTTTTAAATCATTGATGATTAGTGATGAAATTATAATTAATAAGAAATATATTTTAAAATCTTTAAAATATTATATTTATTTATTAATTTTAAATAGTTATGAAAATAACAAATCAATTTATTATACATTATTACAAGAATTAATATCAAAGTTATTTCCAACAGATGAATTTATGGGACAAAAAATTGTTGCTGGTAATGGAATTTATAAAATTATGTTAGATACATCAGAATTATATAAAAAATTTATTGAAGAATGTTCAAGAATAAATAGTACAATAACTAAAAAAATAGATGAATCAACGCCAGAATTTAAAACTTTTGACAAATTATTTAGAATATTATTGCATTGTATGTTTTGGACAAATTATATACAGGCTGAGAATATGTATGCTTTATCATGTATTCAAGTATTTGTTTTGTTATTTGATGATAAAAAATTAAACATTTTTAATTACATAAATTTAATATTTCATTTATCATCTGATCTAACAAGTATTTATGAGACACTGCGAAATTATAATAGATCAGCAGCAGCACCTCTTATAGGAATATCTCCTCCATCTTCTTCAACATCTCCAAAATCAGATGAACTTTTATCAAGATATTTACAGCAAATACAAGACCTATTACAAAGCGATGGTTTAAACGATGCAGATTTAAATATTAAAGATGATGATGTTGGACGTAGAGATAAAATAAATCAATTATTTGATAAATTAGAAAAGTTAACAAATAGTCAAGCAGATAATACTGAACCTGAAAAAACACGTAGAATAAAAACTGATATTAAAAAAATAATAGGAAATTTGGCTAAATTACTTAAAAGAAGCAATTTAGATTCAAAAATTTTAGATGTGTTAGATCAATTTAATGATAAAATACCTAAAATTGAAAAATCATCTAGTCCATTAACTAAGGATAATATAAGAGAAATGATGAAAATATTTAATACAAAATTTGAAGGAGACATGGATACTAATGGAAAAGAATTATTATCAGAAAAAGATAAAAGAATTAGTAGAGAATATAGGGGTCGCTTATATACTGCTATTAATAAAATTTTATCAATAAATGAAGCAGTAGCAGCAGCTGCACCACTAGATACCACTGTATTAGATAATCTTAAAAGAGAAAATGCTCAATTAAATGATTTCAAAGATAAATTAATTGGTCGTGATAATCAAAGTGTACCAGATCCTAATAAAGGAACTAATGCTGATATATTAGATTTTTTAAAAAAGAGAAAAGAAGGATATGATAAATTTGAAATAGAATTAAGTAAATTACATCAATATTTTAGAGATTTAAGCGATGATGACTTAAAAACATCATTACTAAACAGTGATGTAGAAAAAAAAATAGAAGATTTTAAAACTGACGATTTAGATCAAAGAAAAAATAAAATAAATGAAATTATAAAAAAAATAATAAAATTATATGATAAACAAAATAGAGAACATGCCAAAAAAGAAACTAGTAATCAAAATGATTGTGAAAAAAAATTAAAATCACATAAATTATGGTTAAAGGATATATATAACAAATTAATAATAAAACAACAATATGAGAATGATGATATTGAAAATTATATCAAAATTATGGATAAAATTGATTTATATATAAATGATAATAAGGAATTATTAAAAAAAAACAAAGAACTACAACAAGAATTAGAAAGATTACGACAAGAATTAGATGATTGTATAAAATTAACGACTGATGTAAAAAATGCTTTTGATTCTATTACAGGTCGTAATTCCAATTATATTTTTGATACTGGAATGTATTATACACCACTTTTTATAAATTTTATAAATTTATTAAAACAACAACAAGAAGAAAAACTTAGAAGGATAAAAGACAAAATAGTACAATTTAATCAATTAAGACATGAAACCGATTATGTATATGAATTTACAGATCAATCTACGCGTAATGTAAAATACTATCCACTTTTTACATTTTTAAGTGAAGACGAAGATATTGACGATCTTAATAAAAAATATTATATATTGAACTTAGATTATGATGGTGATCTTAATGCGTCTATAATTGATGAAAATAGACATTTACTTAAACTACTTACACCTGCTGAAAAATCTAATATACAACCAACTAAAACAATAAAAGCTTTACATGAAAAATTAAAAGAAATTAATAAATTTTATGCTAGGGATGATTTTAAATTTGATTTAAGAGATGGTAAAAAAACAAATTTACCAGTATTTACAAAATCAGAAAATGATACCGACTATTATGTATTTAATATTAATTATGATTCAACTGACGATGATGGAGGTATAACATCAAAAAAAGAAAAACTATTTATACCCTATAAAGATTATAATGAAAAATATAATAAAAATGGTATAATAAAACAAAGTGATTGTGGTAAAAAAACAGAGAAATTAAAAAGATTACAAGAAAAAATACAACAAATTAATAGTAAATATTATAGACATGATAAATATTTGGATTATAACGGTAACAAAATTCCTGTTTTTTATGATATAAATGATAGTAATCAAGATAACTATTATATTTTTTATTTTGATAATCCAGCAGAACTAGATATGTCTAAAAGAAATGAACAATTAATAGACACTGATAGACATCCTAATTTATTTATACAAATTGATGGAAATTTAAAAAATAATATACGCGATTATGCAGTTCCTGTTTCAAATTCTTCAATATCATCATCACAATTTTACACAGCACCATTAGCACCACCTTCACAACCCGATGTGAATGCTATGCGAGGTGTACCGAATCATAATACTACATTATACCCAATTGGTCCTCCACAACCTATTGGTCCTCCACTACCTATTGGTCCTCCACAATATATTAGTCCTCCACAATATATTAGTCCTGCACAATATATTAGTCCTCCACGATATATTCGTGGTGGTGGACCAAATGAAGATAATATCACTTTAATAGCAAGTATTTATTCAAACTTTTTAAATATTATTAGTAGTCCTTATGCTTCAACAATGAAACAAAAAGCATTAGAACAATATAAAAGTGAAGTTAATAAAGATTGTAGTAGTAATACAGTTTCTGATGATTATGTAAAAGCAATATTAGATTTACATCAAACATCCTTTTCATTAACAAATAAATTAACAAATAGCGAAAATATTGTTTTAAGTCAAAAAGTAGCATTACAACTAAATTTGTTATCAACTGTAAATATAAATAAATGCGGATTATATAATTTTATTGAATATTGTTATGATAATAAAGATAAACAAATATATACATTAGAAAGAAAGAGATATATAACACAAATAAAAAGAAAACGCAGAGTTGGAGAAAGTTATTATAAACAAGCGTCAACTCCAACATCAACTATAAAAGGCAGCGCATAATAAAAAAATGATATAATCTTAATTATTATTTAATTATAAAAATGGAAGGATATTTGTATGAATCCAATATTGGTTATTACTTGATCAATTCATCAGCAACTTATAATGTTGTTGGAATAGAATTTGGAACATTTCAAAACAAGTTCATTACAAAAGATGATATTCATACGAATTATTCACTAATACAATTTAATAGTGAAAATGTGAAGAATATATTAGATTTCTATGATATTTATTTAAATAAGATTGATTATTCTAGATTTGATAGTCATAATGAATTAGAATATAATGGAAAGGTTTATATTATAAAAGGTTGGTATGATTTCTATAAATTTGTTTCAGGTTAAATCTCATTATTTAAAAAAAATGATTTTTTATTTTTCAAAAAATTATATAAAAATGAGGAAATCAATCATCGTTTTATTCGCAGTTATTTGTCTTGTAACTTCTGTCACGAGTGCTAATACAATCAAGAGAAGAAGAACTGAATATTATAAGTATTATACTAACAAATGTAATAATTATGCCTTAGAAAAGACAAAATTGAAAGATATATATGAGTGTGTAAATTCAGCAACTAAGATATATCAATGTAATCATCTTGAAAACTTTGAAACATTTAACAATTATCGTAATGAATGTTACAGAAAGATTGATTCAAATAAAGCATCTATTGATGTGATTGTATTTCTGAGTTTATGGATCGTCTTTGTAATATTGAATTTTTGATATAAAGAAAAAAACATTTATTTTTGTATTATGGATCTAAAAGTAGCCCATGAAGGTGGTTTTTTTTCATGTTGTTCTGTTCGTCTATATTATTTAATACTTTTTTTCAATAAATACAAAAGACTTCCGCAAATATTTGATACAACTGGATTTTACACATGGTATAAGCAAAATAATTCAACAGATGATATAACATTTAACTATTTTAAACATTATGATGAAATACCTTATCAAATAACACATAAAGAGGACGTGGATTATCATGAATGTTATCAATATAAGAATTATAAAGATTTGGATTTAAAGAACTTATCATTATTTGTGAAAAAATATTACGTTCCAAATGATAATATACGGGAAATTCAAAAAACAATTGAAGATAAATATAACATTGATTTTGAAAATACTTGTGTATTATTTTATAGAGGAAATGATAAGGCGACTGAGTTTAAACCACCGCCATTTGATTCCTACTTAATTCATGCTAATGCGATTTTAAAAGAAAATCCAAATATTAAATTCATAGTTCAGAGTGATGAAACAAATTTTTTAAATTTTATGAAATCTCAGCCATTTTCAGACAAAATAACAATTTTTTATGACGAAATACGACATATGTATAAAAAAAACAATACTGTTGATAAGGTGAATAAGGAACAAAATTATGGTTATTCATTAAAATATTTAGCTATCACTTTAATAATGTCTAAATGTAAATATGTAGTATGTAATACAGGCAATTGTTCAATTTGGATAGTATTTTTTAGAAATAACACCGATAATATTATACAATTGTAAATTATTTATTTATGATTGTAAAACCAGAATCAGTAATAATACTAAAATCAAGATTCCATTTGACTGTGTTTCTTTTTTTCCATGTATCATAAGCTTCTTTAATATGATTATCTAAATCAAAATCATCAAAATCATTTATTTTTTTAATATGTTCATTAATCTTATCAATATTTTTTGTTCTTTTTGAATGACCATAATGAGTTGCTGAATGACATATTTTACATAAAGCGATAATACGAACTAGCTTTTGAGTTTGTGTTTCATAATTAAAGTCCCATCTTTCATGTGCTTCCAAATACTTATTTTTTCTTTTACCACAACACTCGCATTTATAATCAACTCTTTCATAAATATGATGACGAATCAAATTCCAATCAGAATCTGTAAATAAATGTCTAACATTTTTAAAATAACTTGTTTTAGGTATCATGTCTATATAAAGTTTATTAGAACCATATTCTCTTTCTTCGCCTATTATTTCAATGTCTTTATGAATTTGATATAAGGAACATAATTCATTGCCTTCTTCGCAATACCATCGTTTTAAAGTTTTGTCCCATTTTCCTCCAAGAAGTTTAACAGTTTTCCTTTCTTTATAAGGAATATTTAAATAAACACACGACGACATTGATTATTAAATCGTTATTTATTTATATATATAAAAAATGAATAATTTATTTATATAATTCATAATCAAAAAAGATGCTTTATTATAAAGAATTAAACGAATTCTTAACAGAGATTGAATTAGAAGTATTTAGAAATGATGGGATTATTTATGATACATTTGTATGTGACAGGATATTAGCAAAACATAACACAAATATTTATATTAAAAATGTTTTGCCTGTTGATAAGTTTTACGATATTTCTTATAATCCTGAGACAATTAATAGATTCATAAAAACTCCAACAATCAAGGTTGTATTTAAGGAACAGCATAATTTCAATAGGTTTATAAAGTTCATTGAAGATAATACGAATAAAATTAATGAATTAAAAATTACATACAAGATATCTGTATCAAATGAAGAAGCACCGCCTTTTAAAAATAATAATTATACTTGCTATGGATTATTAATGGACAAAAATACTATTTATTATTCAAATAATACTGGAACACCATATGATTATGTGATGACAGATGAATTAGATAAGAAAATTATAGATGATATCATAAATAAAAGAACACAATATATTAGAGGTTTTCATTCAAATAATGAGATTTTCAATGATATTTATAGAATGATTAAAGATGGTTGGAAAATAACTAACTTACCATATGAGATTATTCCAAACGAATCATTCAGTGAATTTTGCCCGATTTGTTTAGAACAATTAATCGTAAGAGACACTGAGATAGTTAAATTATATGAAAATGTATTTTATAAAACGAAATCAAACAGTTATAAAATTCATCATGATTGTTTAGTAAAATTCTTTAAAACACAACAAAAAAAAATATTTTTCAAATGTCCATATCGGTATGTGATTGATTTTAATAGTTGTAAATATTTAATTGATTATAAGATTATTCACAACAATTAAATATATAATATTCGTCGCATGCTTTTTTGCCAATTCTAAGACCTTGAACATAAGCATTCAAATTTCGCAACATTTTATTATATTTGTTATTAAGATTGTCACCATTCGTAATTTGAACTTGAACGTTTTCAATAATTTTAATATCATTATCTGTTTTTTTTATTAAATATAAAATTTCATGATATGTTTTAGAATAGTCTTTTTCGCTTATCATTTCGCGATAAGCTTTTTTACCAAGTTTCATTGCTTCAAGACAATTATATAGCTTATCCCATTCATTAAAATTATCGCATTTTTTTACATATTTATTATAAAGATAAATTCCGTGAATCAACTTTTCATAATATGTTGGCATAATTATCAATGAAGCTGATTAATATAAATAAATCATTTTTATTTTTTTATTTAATAAGGACTAAGAGGAACATCTAGAATAGAAAGTTATTCATAATTTCATCAGAAATCGTGGAATTACTCATATTAGCAATATAATAAACTATGATTTCATCATACATTTCATGATCTATATTATTCATAATTTCATTTAGTTCTTCTATTGATAAATTAAAATGATTAGCAACCCTAGCAGTAAGTAAATAATTTTTTATATTGTCTTTAATATGACATTTATTACAATACTTATATCTATGAAATAACTTTTTTTCTTTTACAATTTTACAACCATCACACTTACGCAGCGGTTCTTCATATTCCATTTATTTATAATCAACGACTAATAACTTTATATTCAATCTTACAAGGATCAAAAATTTCATTTAGAAACGCGATTAAATTTTCAGTTTCTGTAAATGACTTACAAGTATATAAGTCCATTGCTACTTTCTTTTCTTCAACAAAAGTATGGATAGATAAATGAGATTCACTTAAAACATACACACCTGTAACGCCAAATGGTTCAAATTGATGTAAAACTTTTCCTACGACTGTTAAATTAAATTTAGAAATAATCATATTAAGAATATCAGAAATGGAATCATTAAATTGAAGAATGTCATAATTATCAATTTGATTGATATCAATGATAATATGTGTTCCTTCTGTAATCAATGGATGTTTGGAAGACATATTTTTCGTTTAAGATTATTATTTAAGTATATATAATAATATTTAAGTATATTAATGATTATTGGAGCTCATATACCAAGAGAAACAACAATTATTAAAACTATGGAAGAAATTAAAATGAATGGTGGTAATGCTTTACAGCTATTTATAACAAACCCACGAAGTTCACATATAACAGATAATGATAAATATATATCAGAATCACATTTAATAAAAAAATATTGTAAAATAAATAACTTTTCATTAATCGTTCACGGACCGTATGTAGTCAACTTGGCAAAACCCTTTTTAAATGGAAAAAAAACAATAGAAATTCAAGATACTATTATAATACACGATTTAATAACAGCAAATTATATTGGAGCAAAAGGCTATGTTTTACATGTTGGTAAATCTACCACAAATACTATAAATGATTCCTTAAATACAATGAAGACAAATATAAGAAGTATTATAGGCGAAATCATTAACCGTAATATAAAAACAAAACTGTTATTAGAAACACCAGCAGGTCAAGGAACAGAATTATTAACAGATATAAATGATTTTATAAATTTTTATTATTCATTTACAGATGAAGAAAGAACAGTTTTTAAGATTTGTATAGACAGTTGTCATGTATGGAATAGTGGCTATGAATTGAACGAGATTTCTAAAATATTTAAAAATAAAGAAGATGTTTTATGTATTCATTTAAATAATAGTAAAAATTTAAAAGGAGCGCGTGTAGACAGACACGAATATTTATTTGATGGTAAAATAATCCCAAATGATTTAAGGGAATTTGCGAAGTCTTTTGATAAATCAGTAATAATATTAGAGAAACCATCAAAAGAATATAAAAAAGAAATAGAGTTTCTTAAATAGTTTTTTGTCTTGTATTTTTGTTGAACATAGTTAAACGATCATCAAAATGATTATAATTAAAGTTATTAGTCCAACCATCATCTTGATTATTATCTTCTTTTTTAAAAATACAACTTTTTTTATTAACATATATAGAATCTAAATATGTATTATCAATAATTTTACCAAGTTTATCTTCATTAACACTTTTCATTTGATTTTGAAATATAAAATTATTGTTTAAATTATAATTGTCTTCTAGTTGTTTTATATGATCACGTAAAATATCATTTGATTTAATTTGAAAACTATAATCCATATTTAATTAAAGTAATTATTTTATATTATATATAAATAGAAAATGTCACAACAAGTTATTAGATCAACAAAAAAACCGTCTACTGTCACAACTATTAAATCACAAACTAATGCTAATAAATTTGTTAAAGATGCAAATACTAGTAGTTGTATAATTTTATATTATTGGAAAAGTTGTGGTCACTGTCATTCATTTATGCCAATATGGGAACAAATAAAACAACGTTTTGACAGTCAGAAAAAAATATACGAAGTTGAATATGATGATATGAATACTTTATTACCACAAAATCTAAAAATGTTTTCATATCCAAGCATTGTTTCATATAATGAATCAAAACCAACCAATTTTATAGGTCATAGCCGAACATTTGATTCTGTTAGCGATTTTATTAATAAATATGTAAAGACATTATCACAACCACAAACACGACCAAAAACATCACCCGAAATAACTATGTTACCACCAAAACCGCGTGCTAAACCAAGAGCAAAACCAGCAACAACACCTAAACCCAAATCAAAAACAACCCGAAAAACCAAATAAATATATTTAAAGATTTTTTTATATTTTTGATATAATGGATGATTTAAATTTAGTGGATGATATAATTGAAAGTAAGAATGAGCCAACACCAGATGAAATGGATACATTCAAAAATCTTGTAAATGACTGGTTCAAATTTGACGATGCTATAAGAAAATTAAAAATAGCAATAAGAGAACGTAAAACATTACAACAAGTTTTAAATAATAAAATTCAAGATTTTATGTTTAAATATAATTATAATGATCTTAATACACAAAATGGTCGTTTAAAGACAAATGTAAAAAATGTTCAAAAACCTGTAAATATTAAAGAGGTTAGAGAAATTATTAATAACAATAAAAATTTAACTGGTGAAGAGTTATTAAATATGATTTTTAATAATGAAAATAGACCAGTTGTAGTTAAAAAAAGTATTAAAAGAATAATTCCCAAAGTTTCTATGAGTTTAGATATTTAGATAATTATAATCATATTCATAGTTGGTTGAATAATAAGTCTTACGAATATTATATTTCTTAATAAACTTGGTACATTTTTCACAAGGCTTTGACATCTTCAAACAATTATTAAATCTTTGTGGGGCAATACGAACTACATAAATATCACATTCACTAAGAATCGTTTTATTCTTCAAAACTTGGGTTATTGCTGCTACTTCGGCATGAATACTATTATTATCATTTAAGAAATGTGTAATATAATTAAAACCACAAGCAATTACTTTATTTTTATGTACAACAACAGCCCCATGCTTTTGTTGCATTGTTGAAAATTTGGCTGTTTCTGCAGCAATATCTAAAAATAATTGATGTTTTTTGTTGATTTCAATTTCATTCTCCGAATTTTCACTTTCGGCTTGCCTCCGCGTCTTAATATAACACATTTACTCGTTTGATTTTATAAATCAATAATAAAAAAATCATTTTTTATTATGCGAATCTATGCATCACCAATTTTTTAAAATTCTTCTTATTATATAAATCAATAAACATATTTCTTTTTTTCTGTTTCTGAAAGATAATATTATTATGATAAATTTCTTCTTTTGTTGGAGGATATTCAATAAACCAACTAATTAAATCATCATAATTAATAATTTTCTTATAATCATATTTATATTCATAACACATATGCATAATGGCTCTGGCAATAATCCCTTTACTTTCATCATGTGGTTTAAATAATTTCAATTTTGTATTTATATAATTGTCAGTTTCGTTTAACCGTGTGAATGTATTGACATTACAATCATTTATGAATTTATAATTAGATCTCATGTTATTAATATAAGCATCACATTTGAAAATATTATGCATATCGTTATAATGACGTTTATACATGAGTGATTTTGGAAAAACATGTTCAAGAGATAACTTAGCATTATTATTAAAACATTCTGTTGTATAAATAATAGGTGTATTATTACACATAATAATTGCTCTTATCGAACTAAATGCTGATACATGCATATTAACAAATAATATTAATAAAATATAAATCATTTTTTATATATAGATTAAAATGATAATTTATATTCTATTATTTATTGCTATATTAATATATTTATTTTTTACTTTAAATTCAATTATTTGGTTACAAGACAAAAAGATTACAAATGTAAATGACAATATTATTAAATATATGAATTATTTTAACTTTATTTTATTTACATTAGTATTAATATTTTTATTATATATTTATACATTTAATAAAAATATTATAATAAAATAGAAATGTCATCCAATTATAAATCTGTTCGTATGTCATCTCAACGTTTTAATATTCCAGAAAATTATTCATCAGATGAAGGTAGTAGCAATCTACCTTTAATACTTTTATCTGTATTTATAATTGCTATAATCGCTGGTTCAATCATTTATGGAAGCGGATATTATCGTCAAAGAGAAAATTTTGAAGATGCTTCTTCCTTAAATAAAAATTATCAATTACAATATTATCATATGCCCAATTGTGGACATTGTTCTGATTTTGAGAAAGTATGGAATGATATTGTAAGTCAAACAAATAAAAATCAAGCAGTTGTTAATTATACTACTGTTAAATATGATATAACTGATAATGGAGAAGGAACAGCTGCCGGACAAAGAAATAATATAAATAGCACACCTACTTTATTATTAGTTAATACAACAACTGGAAAAATAATGCCATATGAAAAATCACGAAACGCTTCTGATATAATTGCTTTTGCAAATGAAAACGCAAAATAAATATAATATTATAAATAAAATGATATCAAAATTATCATTATATGATTTGTATGAGATAAAGAAAAAGAAAGAAACAAAAATAAATCAGGCATTTAATGTAATATTGGCAACTTGTCATAATAAAATAAAAGGCATAGCAGAAGTAGGTGGGCAAAGTTTATATTATAAAATTCCTCCAATCATTGTTGGTTATCCATTATATGACCATTTAACTTGTGTAAATTATATAGTAAAGTCATTACAAAAGAGTGGATTATTTGTATCAATATTACCAAATAATACAATGATATATATATCATGGAAGATAGAAGATATTAAAGAACCGTCAAAGTATCTTCTATTACAGTAACTTCATCTTCAAATTGTTTCATATAGATAGTAATGTCTTTAAATCCTTGTAAAATTAAATTTTCAATATCATTTTTGTGTATATTAAAAAATAAATTATTATTTGAGAATTCAAAATTATAAAAAGATTTAAAAGGACTTTGATTAATAATCAAAGGATTTTTAAATTTATCAATTTTTGATATATAACTATGATGTAAAGAACAAGCATAAATGATGCCAATAATTTGTTTATAATATTCTATAAAACTTATATCATCTGAACTTATTTTATCAACAACTTTATAATCGTTTTTAATATAAACAACAACATTTAAAATATCATCTTGATTTATATTGCTAAAAATTTCATAAGGTAAGTTATTAGTAATACAACCATCTACGTAATAATTACCATCTATGATAACAGGTTTTGATATAACTGGAATTGCCATAGAAGAAGCAACGGCATCAAAAACAGATACATTAGGTGTATCATTTACATTGAAAATAAAATTAGTGCCATCATTTATTTTTGTAGAACTTACATAAAGATTAACTCCTGTAAATTTTGATAATTCAACAAATGTCATATCATCTTGATTGTATTTTTTCTTAATATATTCTTTTAAAGGTTCTACATATAACTTAGAATCATTGAAACCTAAGTTAGAAAATAAGTTTAAAAATTTAGTAGTACATATAGAAACAATTTCTTCTTTATCAATTAATTTGATAATCATTTCTTCTAATTCGTCAATTGGTACTTTTAAAGCAAAAGCAAGACAAAAGAAAGAACCCATTGAAGTGCCAGCAACATTCTTAATATGATTTTCAAGTTTATTAAAATAAATATATCTTAATATTCCTAATAAACATAAAGATCTTATAGCACTACCTGAAAAAACTAAATGTGTAAAATACTTCATATTATATTTTAAATAATATCCTTGTTTATATATTTTTACTTGCTATAACAACTGCTAATTTTGTTATTTGGTCGCATAATAGTATTATAATAATACCAATGAACATAAATAAAAATAAATTATATAAATTTACATCAACTTTCATTTTATTAGTTGGATAATTTGTAAAATGTTCTATATTGTCAATTTTGATAGCTTGTCTAGTATGAACTTTATCATAATTGTCTCTTAAAGATTTTAAATAATCAATTAATAATGGAGTTGTTCTATATTCTGGACTATTATCTAAACGATTTGTTTGAACATTGCTAATATTCAAATAAAGGTCATATTCATCAAAATCGTCATAAGGTTTTACATCAGATGTATTAAAATTATTTATTAATGCTTGATCTTTATTTGTATTTAAGGAAACATCAACAGCTTTCTTAAATTCATTCATAGAATTACTATCAATTGGTAATTTATATTCGGGAACTTGTAAGGGAGAACAATCTTTTACATTTGCTTTTTGTTGGGGTTCTTCTTCTTTTTCTTTTTTCTTTTTGTTTTTATTTGCCATATTATTTGCTGCTGGATAGGCTTCTTCAAGTGTAGAATAAAGCATTTTTCTATTATTAATATGGAAAAGAAAAAATAATAATAATAATAGAATAAATGATTGATATATTTGTACGATATTTGATTATAGGTATTCTTTCAGCATATTTATTAATTTATGGACTAAGACCTTCAATACCTTATCCAGAAACATTAATAGATATTTATGAACATTATTGGGTATTGTTAGTATTAATTATAATTGATATTTATCTATTATCTTGGGATTTAAAGATAGGACTTTTATTATTATTGGCAATTATTGCCATTATCTTTGATATGATAAATTTTACAAAATAATAGATATAAGAAATTTTAACATAATTTAATTAATGACGGATAGTAGTAAAGATTTATTATTATCTTCTTTATACACATTCTATGATAGCAACGATAAATATAAATCAATATTAAAAACAATTATTGAAGGCAAACATTTATTATCTCTGCGAATGATTGATTGGTTAGTAACAAGATATGCTAAAAATCACAATATAATTTACTGGATAAATGATATTGATGATAAAATTTATTATAATTTACCAGAAAATTATTCAAATGAAAAATATAGAAAAATAACATTATATCTGGATTACAGAGCACAACTTAAATCATTTAAAAAATTTAATTTTGA
>Ga0214921_10001290_pt1 | contig 43221 bp, 36 predicted proteins | sample LL1505_MetaG_FD_177992 | JGI IMG/M metagenome (GOLD analysis project Ga0214921, IMG submission 177992) | Freshwater microbial communities from Lake Lanier, Atlanta, Georgia, United States - LL-1505 | ecosystem: Environmental > Aquatic > Freshwater > Lake | place: USA: Georgia | collected...
TGATGCAACTAAATGTGATGCAACTAAATGTAATACAACTAAATGTTACACAACTAAATGTGAATCAACTGATGATAAATTGAGATTAAAGAATAAATTAAAAGAATATGAGGATATTTTTGACAATTCAAATTTAAATTATGGTTGGACTTACAAGGATATGTTAAAATATAATTCTGAAAAATATGACCCAAATTTATATAATTCTCATTATTTATTGAATAAAAAATATCAACATCTTTTGTACAATTCTTTGAAGAATAAAAGGGATACAAACCCCATGTTTTCACCAATAAATAATGAAAAGGGAAAAGAGAGGGAAAAGGTTGAAATAAATGCAGAAATTAATAGCATTGACGATTTGTTGAAACTCATAAAAGATAATCCATTAGATGATACAAAAGAATATAATATAAATATGTTTGCATTACATAATATTCGCCCTTATTTGGAAAAATTAAATAATATGGTTGGTATGAAAGATTTGAAGGAAAATATATTAGACCAAATTCTTTATTTTATACAAGATTTACATAAAAGTAATAATGTTGCATGTGCCGATTTCATGCACACTGTAATATATGGCCCTCCTGGAACAGGGAAAACAGAAGTAGCGAAAATCATTGGTAAAATATTCAGCAAGTTAGATATTTTAAAGAAAGGAACCTTTAAAAAGGTAACGCGCAATGATTTAGTTGCTGGTTATCTTGGGCAAACAGCTGCAAAAACAAATGATGTAATCAATGAATGTTTGGGTGGGGTTCTTTTTATTGATGAAGCTTATTCCCTTGGTAATGCGGAAAAAAGAGATTCGTTCTCAAAAGAATGTATAGATACACTATGTGAAGCCTTAAGTAATCATAAAGATAAATTGATGGTTATTATTGCTGGATATGAATCTGAGTTGAAAGAATGTTTTTTTGCATACAATCAGGGTCTAGAATCCAGATTTACATGGCGGTTCAAAACAGGACAATATAATGGTAAGGAATTGTATGATATTTTTTTGAAAAAAGTCGCCTCAATAGGTTGGACAATGGATGAATCCATTAATTATAAATGGTTTGAAAAAAATGCGGTATATTTTAAATTTTATGGAAGGGATATTGAGACAGTATTATCAAAGGCAAAAATTGCACATAGTCGGCGAATATTCTCTAAATCTTCAGACAATAAGAAAATACTTTCTAAAAAGGATTTAGAGAAAGGTTTTGAAAATTTTTTGAAAATAGAGGAGGTAAAAAGGAGAAAGGAGGAACATGATTATTCCAGGAACTTGGGAATGTTGTATGTTTAATTTACAATACTAGAAAAAGTTGAATAATTGAATATAATTATAAATATATTATAAAATATTATTATAATATATTAATGTTATATGATAAAATAAGAAATTTTAATTACATTAGTGACAGCACAATTTATGTGAAATTTTATATAATATTTAATATTTTATATTTTACATTTTCTTATTTTAGTGAATTATATACAGAGAAATATTGCAGTAATATTAATGCACAATTATTATCAATATATCATCATTTTATTATGTATTTCATTTGTTTTGGTATTTTTGCACCATTTTCTATATTAAATATTATTATACTAATTAATATTATTTGTTTATTTTTATGGATAATTAATAAAAATAGATGTATTGTAACTATAGTAGGTAATTTATTATGCGGACGCAATAAATATCATCGGTTCCAAGATTTAACTTATTTTTTATCAAAAAAGTTTGATAAATATTTTATTATGATTCGTATTCATTTATTTATATTTCTTACAATTCTTATGATAGTAAGATATTCTATTGGTAAAAAAATAGAAATACATGGGCATAGAGGTGCAAGAGGAAATTTTCCTGAAAATACATTAAAGGCGTTTTCTTATGCTGTTGAAAATAATATTGATGTATTAGAATTAGATACACAAATTACAAAGGATAAAGAAATTATTATATATCATGATAAAAATATTAATAATTTAATTTGTGATGGTACAAGTTATCCTATTAAAGAACTAACATTAAATCAAATTAAAAATTATGATTGTGGAGGAAAAAAAAATCCAGATTTTCCAGAACAACAAACTATTGATGGTGAGAAAATACCTACATTAAAGGAATTATTTGAATTACTTAATACCAAATATAAATTTAGTAATATCAAATTGAATATTGAAATAAAAACAGAACCAGATATTGATAGTAATGAAGAAGTTATTGAATTTTCTAATAAATTAATAGATTTGATTAATAATTATGGATTAAAAAATAGAGTAATAATACAATCTTTTGATATTAGAGCATTGTATGCAATAAAAAATATAGATAAATCAATAATTACATCATATTTAATTGAAGATGGTAATATACATGAAAAAATAGAAACAGCAAAAGAATTAAATGTTGAAATTATAAGTCCAGATTATAAATTATTAAATAAAGAAATTATTAATGAAATTCATAAAAATAATGCAAAAGTTATTCCATGGACAGTTAATACTATTGAAGATTTAAAAATAATGATAGATTATAATGTAGATGGAATAATTACTGATTATCCAGTTGAAATGAAAAATTATATATCAAATAATAATTGAAATAATAATTGAAATAATAAATGAAATAATAATTGAAATAATAAATAAAATATTTATAATCTAGTATAATTATTTTTATAAAATGAAACACATTCAATTATATTTAAATGATTAATATTATAAATTTTTAAAATAACAAAAGCATCATCTTTATTTAATGTTATATTTGTTTTAAAATTGCAAATTGTTTTTTCATCAAACATACTTGAAATAGTAGCGCTTGAAATTTCACAATAGGATAAATCACATAATTCTATTACAATATTTGCTGTTTCGTTATTTTTTAAATTACTTTTAATACTCTTTAATTCATCACCATTATTAAATTTCATATAATAATATGAAATTGGAAATGTTTGTTCTGGTATAATTAATGTATTATCTATTAAATTCAAGGATACTACCTTTTCTGAAAAATTAATTGGTCCACTAGGTCCAGTAGGTCCTATTTGTCCACTTGGTCCAGTAGGTCCTAATTCTCCAGGTGCACCATCTACACCATCTAAATTAACATGATAATATGTTAATTCGTCCTTATCAAAATCTCCATGTATATTTACAATATTTTTAATAATAAGTTGTCCACTTTCTTTATTATAATATTGTACTGTTCCTTCAAATGTATTTAATTCAGCATCTAATGATTTTGCTACTTCTGATACAATAATAGAGTTACCGCTTATATAAGCTAAACCTGTTTCTATAGTTAAAACTATTATGGAATTTAATGTAGGTTTTATATTTGTTGCATTTTGTGTTTTACATGCAAAACGGTCTCCATCTAAACCACGATGTCCAGTAGGTCCAATAATACCTTCTATTCCTTTCTCTCCTTTATCTCCTTTATCTCCTTTATTTCCCTTCTCTCCTTTATCTCCTTTATCTCCTTTATCTCCTTTATCTCCTTTATCTCCTTTATCTCCTTTTTCTCCTTGAATTCCTTTCTCACCTTGAATTCCTTTCTCACCTTGAATTCCTTTCTCACCTTGAATTCCTTTCTCTCCTTGAATCCCCTTATCACCTTGAATTCCTTTCTCTCCTTGAATCCCCTTATCACCTTGAATTCCTTGAATTCCTTTATCACCCTTCTCTCCTTTCTCTCCTTGAATTCCTTGAATTCCTTTATCTCCTTTCTCTCCTTTATCACCTTGAATTCCTTTATCTCCTTTCTCTCCTTTATCACCTTGAATTCCTTTATCACCTTTATCGCCTTGAATCCCCTTATCTCCTTTCTCTCCTTTATCACCTTGAATTCCCTTATCTCCTTGAATCCCCTTATCACCTTTATCACCTTTATCACCTTTATCACCTTGAATTCCTTTATCTCCTTTATCTCCTTTATCTCCTTTATCACCTTTATCTCCTTGAATTCCTTTATCTCCTTGAATTCCTTTATCTCCTTGAATTCCTTTATCTCCTTGAATTCCTTTATCTCCTTGAATTCCTTTATCTCCTTGAATTCCTTTATCTCCTTTATCCCCTTTGTCTCCTTGAATTCCTTTATCTCCTTTATCCCCTTTGTCTCCTTGAATTCCTTTATCTCCTTGAATACCTTTTTCGCCTTGAATTCCTTTGTCTCCTTGAATTCCTTTTTCACCGACTAATCCCTCATTATCTGATTCTCCTTTTAATCTTTTTGAACTATCTTCATTATTCAATTGACACGGAATATTTAGAAGAGGTTGATTAGATATTTTTTTTTGTAAATTAAATAAATAATTATTTACATCCATTATAATAAAAATAAATATTATATTTATAATTTTTAATAAATGAAATTATCAAGGTAATTCAAAAAATAAGAATAGATTATAATGTAGATGAAATAATTATTGATTATCTAGTTGAAATTAAAAAATATGTATCAAACAATTAATATATTTTTAATTTATTTATATAATATATCACAATGACAAAGACAAAAAGAGGGAATAAAGGGAAAAAAGGAACCCTGAATAAGAGGAAAAAAATGAATAAAAGTACTAGGAAACAATTTGGTGGTTATTGGTTTTATCCTAGTAGGGAAGATATCAGGAGAGAAGAACAAATCCAACAAATGAGCACTGCATTGAATGAATTAATTGCAGAGAATTCTGAGATTAAAAGACAAAGGAAAAATTTAATTCATTCTTTATTACAAACAAAAAGATTACCGTTTTATCTATCAAATAATTTATTGGGAATTCTAGCTAGGTATGAAAGGGCTTTTAAGTCACAACAAAAAGGTTCTCAAGACAAAAATTATATAGAAGAAAAAAGAAGAGAGGCGTCATATAATTTTAATAGAGATTTTTCTATTCTTATGAAAAAAATTAATGATTATCTAAATGAAAATTATCACAAATTTGAAGACTTTGAAACAAAAAATCTTTCAAAATCAGGTGGTGGTGGTGGTCCAGTACAGCAAATGTTACCTATCATTCCAAGTAGGGAAAATTATTCTGAAGGAAGAAATTCAGATATAACACCAAGTTGTTTCGGTGGTTTTTGTAATAATCCATTGAGAGAACCACTTATAGCAAAATAAATTACATTTTATTGAAAATCGTTCAATAAAATGAATAATAATAATAATAATAATTAGTTTATTACAATGTCAAGTAAAACAATAAAAATAAATACAGAATATTTTAATAATATTGGAAGTAAAACAAGAAAAAGTAGAGATAAATCAGTAAAACCTGTGATTCAAAAACCAATTATAAATCCTAATTCTCTCAAAAGACATTTATTAAATCGTATAAAGGAGCATAAAAACAAGGAGAGTAAGGAAAAGAGTGAATTAAAAGAAGTTGAACAGAAAGGTAGTTCTTCTACTAGTACAGAGTTTAGCGATGAATTTTATGATTCTATTAATTATTTAAGTAGTTTATCAAAAAAACATAAAGAAGATAGTGATAAGAAAAAATACGAAAAGGAAATAGAAAAAAAACGCGAACAAGTATTTGCAAATAAAACTGTAAAAAATTATAGTTCTACATATGATAATTTATTACCTCATGTTGAGTTGGATTTGCCAGATGAGTTAAAGGAACCTGTTATTCAAATAATTCCATCAACTTCAGAACCAGAAATCCATCTTAATTATAAAATTAATGATTCTGTGCCTTATGGTTGTTTAAAAGGTGGAATAAAACCAACCTTTAGAAGTATTAATAATACAACAAGGCGAAATTATAATGAACCATCAATAATACAAATACCAATGCAAATAATACAAACACCACAAACACAAATGCAAACACAACCTATGCAAACACAATTAACAGATAGAGGAAAAAGATTAGAACTTTTAAGACAAAAATTAAAGAAACACGAAGAAATGAATATGTTACAAAATAAAGTAGAATTCCATGATTCAATTCCTGCTACTAGTGCTGCAAATACTTTTGCTCTTGCTAGTGAATTAATACAAGAAAAACCTACTCATATAAATAACGAATCAAAGCAAATATTATCATCCTTAACTCCAATTTTAGGAGGTAAAAAAATAGTTGAAGAGAGAAAAGAAGAGGAACCAACCAAAAGGTTTTTTAAAAGGACTATTAAACGCAAATATACATTAGGTAAATCCAAAATATATAAAAAGGTTGGAATACTTATAAAAGATAAGAATACACGAAAAAATGTTGTTAATGCTCAAAAGGAGTTAAAGAAAAAACCAATAAATGAAGTAAAAAATTATTTAAAGACACATGGATTATTAAAGGTTGGAAGTAATGCTCCACCAGATGTATTAAGAAAAACTTATGAAAGTGCAATGTTAGCAGGTGATATTATTAATACAAATAAAGATACATTGCTACATAATTTCATCAATGATACCGAGGAAAATTAAAATTATAATTATAAGAGGTTTTATTGTCTAATGTTAAAATAAGTATGGAAACTACTAGAAATAAATTACCAGAAAAAGTAGAGGTATTTTTCAAGGATTTAAGTGATTATTTGGATACTAAAATACTTTATTATGGAAGTGTTCAAAGGCCAGATTATTTTGAAGGAATGAGTGATATTGATGTTGATATTTTTACGGATAATACAAATAGCATGATGAATAAATTACAACATTTTTTGAGTGTTTCAAGAAATCAATTCAAAAAAATAGTTTGGAGATTAAATTATAATAATCAAGTTGTATATGGAAATAAAATATTTTACAAATCTCCTTCTAATAATTTCCAAGTAGAATTTTCTATTTATGATGAAAAATATAAAGAAGGTGTATTAAAGGAACATTTAAAAAAAACAGTTTTACCATTTTATGCAATATGGATGCTTACTACCATAAAATTTATCTATTATCAATTACATTTATTAGATAGAAACAATTTTACTTATTTAAAACGCAAAATTATGACATTTGGTATTGGTTTACCTGATGATGATTTTGTTGTATTAGAATCAATATAACCCAAATATTGGTATTGATTGGTATTGATTGGTAATAATCAATTGATAAATTATATTAAAGACTTTGAATTACTATTATAATATATAATTCATATTATAATGGCATTAGTAAAGGATTATTTTGAAAAAACAAAATATTACAAAGACGAATATGGGTCAAATACGCTTGTTTTAATGCAAGTAGGTTCATTTTTTGAAGTTTATGGAATACAAGACCCAATAACATTTCAAATATCTGGGAGTGATATTTGTGAATTTTCTAAAATATGTGACCTTAATATTGCTGAAAAGAATATTTGTGTTGGAAATCAGAATGTTATTATGGCAGGGTTTTCTCTCTCAATGATAGACAAATATTTAAAGAAGTTACAAGATGCAAGTTATACAGTTGCAGTTTATACACAAGATGAGCAGGCAAAAAATACTACACGAAGTTTATGTGGTATATATTCTCCAGGTACATATTTTTCAACTGAGACGACAAATATAACAAATAATATTGTATGTATATGGGTTCATAAGATAGATTTAAAGGGTTCATCTTCTCTCTTGACAAAGATTTTAAATCCAAAAAAGAGTGATTCAAACCCAATGATTTACATTGGGATTGCAAATATTGATATCTATACTGGGAGCTCTTCTATATTTGAGGTTTGTGAGAATTATATAAAAAACCCAACAACATTTGATGAAGTAGAGAGATTTATTTCTATTTATCAGCCAAGTGAAGTTGTATTAATTGGCAATGTAACAGAAGAAGAGCTTGAGATGGTTATCAATTATTCAAATATTTTGTGCAAAAGTGTGCATTTAGTGAGTTTACAAGAAGTCAATAAAAAGACAAATAATATTGTAAAACAAGCATATAATTGCGAAAAACAAATATATCAAAAAGAAGTGCTAAATAAGTTTTTCCCTGATAAATATGATTCTCAACATTTATTAGAGTTTTATCAAAAAGTGTATGCAACACAAGCATATTGTTTCTTGCTAGATTTTGTATATCAACATAATCCAGGATTAGTAAATAAAATTAAACAGCCTATTTTTGAGAATTGTAGTGAAAAATTAGTTCTAGCAAATCATTCTCTTAAGCAATTGAATATTATTGATGATGATAATGATTATAGTGGTAAGTTTTCTTCCGTTGAAAAAATGTTGAATCATTGTATTACTCCTATGGGTAGGCGAAAGTTCTCTCATTTGTTTTTGAATCCAACTACAAATTCATCTTATTTACAAAAGGAATATGATATTACAGAACATATATTGAAATTATTAGAAGAGGGTAATATGATGGACAACATGATGGAAAAGGTGAGACAAAAGATGAATGGAATAAAGGATATTGATAAAGCAAATCGTCAAATTATCATGAAAAAAATTTCACCAAAGATGATTTATCAAGTATTTGAGAATTTGCATAGAATTCAGGAAATATATGATTATTTGAAAATGGATGAAACAATAATGAATTATTTAGATAATAAAAATATCTCTCTTCATTGCCAAACATTAATTGATTTTTTGATGAAAAACCTCAATATTGAGCTTTGTTCAACTATAGAAACTACTCAACAATTTGAGGTGAATTTTATTCAATCAGGTATAAACGAAGAACTAGATAATAATACCAATTTATTAACAGAAAGCTTTGCAAAATTAGAAGCAATTCGCGATTATTTTAATTCTTTAATAGGCAAAACAGAAAAAGCCAAGGCAAAAACATCAGACTTTGTCAAATTACATGAAACCGAGAAAAATAGTTTCAGTTTGGTTGCAACAAAACGAAGATGCACAATTTTAAAAGAATCTATGAAAAAAATGGATGTAAATAATATTATTGAATTACAACTTAAAGAAAATACCCAAAAATTTGAATTAAAATTCAGCAAAGAGGAAATTATATTTACAAATCAGAGTGCAAGCAATGATAGTATAACAAGTAGTCAAATAAATGTGTTATGCAAAAATATTACAAGTATAAAGTTGAAAATGAAGGATATGATTACTAGTGTTTATGGAGGAATATTATCTATGTTAGAACAATATCAAACAGAAATTGATGCGATTATCAGATTTATTAGTGATGTAGATGTCATTTTTTCCAAGGCATTTATTGCAAAGAAATATAATTATTGCAAACCTCAGATAGTTCTTGATGTAGCAAAATCCTTTGTAAATGCTTCTGGCTTGCGTCATTGTTTAATAGAGAAAATTCAACAAAATGAAATCTATGTAACCAATGATATTTATTTAGGAGATGGTTTAAAGAAAGATGGTATGCTACTTTATGGTACGAATGCTGTTGGTAAGACAAGTTTAATAAGAGCATTAGGTATTGCTGTTGTAATGGCTCAAGCAGGCATTTATGTGCCTTGTCTTCAGTTTCTCTTTAAGCCATATAAATATATATTTACGCGAATTATTGGTAATGACAATATTTTCAAGGGTCTCTCTACTTTTGCGGTGGAGATGTCAGAATTAAGAACTATATTGAATTTAGCTGATCAAGATAGCTTAATTTTAGGTGATGAGTTATGTTCAGGCACGGAAAGTATATCAGCCCAGAGTATTTTTGTAGCAGGAATAACACATCTTTGTAAAAAGAAAAGTACCTTCATATTTGCTACGCATTTGCATGAGATTGTGGATTATGATGAAATAAAAGAGTTAGATATGCAAATTTCATTGAATCATATGGAGGTTATTTATGATAAAAGTAATGATAAATTGATATATGACCGTAAATTGAAGGATGGTCCTGGTACAAATATGTATGGACTAGAGGTATGTAGGTCACTTAATTTACCTGAGAATTTTTTGGAAGATGCACATCAAATAAGGATGAAATATCACCCTGAGGTTTCTTCTCTCCTTCAACAGAAAACATCACACTTTAATGCAAGGAAGATAATGGGGAATTGTGAGATGTGTAATCACGAATTAGGTACAGAAGTTCATCATTTGCAACATCAAAAGGAGGCAGATGATGATGGATATATTCGTAAAAAAGATGGCACAATATTTCACAAGAATCATCCTGCAAATTTAATAACACTTTGTGAATCATGTCATAATAAAATGCATAATGAAAAAGGTGTGCAACATAAGAAGAGCAAAACGAGTAAAGGTATGTGTTTAACTAGTATATGAAATTTAGACACCCTTTAATCTTTAATAAATAATTTGCTTATTGATATGGACAACCTTTGCAATACTAGTGAGAATTTTATTTTGTAGTCTATCATCTTCTGCAGTATCAGAACCCCCAGTGCATTTCAATCGGATTTGTACATATTGTTCGTGTTTTTTGGTATTGATATCCTTAGCTTCTGGATACTTCTCTATCCATTCCTTTACCTGTCTATAGTTACGCGTTCCAATATTTTGAATCGCCTTCTTAACCTTTACATTATCTTCATCTTTATGCCATACATCATTATCTTTGACATACATGACTTCTCTCTTCAAATCACTACAATGAATTGGACGCTTATGGACATCCATTTCTTTCAAACCTCTGATAACAATATCAGTAATCCCCTTTACATATCCTACTTTGCCTGTATTCTCCAAGTCCTCTAAGGTTAATGGAAGACTATTAACAAACTCTCCAATATTGAGCGCATCTTTGCACTGCTCATTCAAGAAGATATTCATATTGAAACTTTGATTATTGTTAGTAGTATTGTGACTATTATTATTAACAATAACTGTCTTTTCCTTACATAATTCAATTACTTGCTTTTGAAGTTCCATATTCTGCTGAAGTATCAATAATATTGTATCTTTATCAATAGTGATATTTGAAGGATTATTTGAAGGATTATTTGAAGGATTATTTGAAGGATTTGTTGGACATGATGGTTCACAAGTGGTTTGACTGCATTTTTGCCTATGTTTCCATAAACCTGAATTGGTATTATAACTCCTATTACACTTACAAACATAGGCCAGTTGATGGTCCTCTGTCTGTTTTGGATCTTTCCAACCATTTCCATTTTGGTATTTTTGGTGTTTTGCTGTGGTTAGATGCCTATCATATAGGGATTTCTTTGACCATTTACCATCACAAAAATTACACTCCCAAATTTGGGAACTTTTTGGGAACTTTTTGATTTCCATTTTGTCCATATATTGGAAATAGAAAAAGATCCTAAATCGTTTATGCAAAATATATAAAAAAAATATGCTGACGATTTTTTTAACGAAAAAATGAAAATAAGAGCATTCTCGTCACAAGTGATTTTTTTAAAAAAATTTTAAAAGTCGGAATCCCCTTTTGAAAAATGGACATTTATTTTTGTCCATTTTTGAAAAGTCAAAAGACTTTATAAAAAGAGAAAAAATATGATATTTCAAAATTATGGTTTGTTTTTTGTTTGAAAGAATGAAAAGAATTGCATTGGAATAGGAATGAATTTATTAGGGTTTATTAAAGAATTTATTACTATATTATAAATAATTCCTTATAATAACTTCTTTTGCCTTTGAATCTGGATTTTTAGAATTAATTGACCTTTTACACAAAATTGATAATATGCTATATTTTTCACTTGTAAAGTTTTGACGCACTAAAGAAACATCGGAATTACTTAACATCATTTTTTTATTTGTATCAGTTAAATTATGTATTAATTTAAATAAATTTCTATGATTTTCTATATTGAATCCATTTTCAGTATATCCTACAAATGATGTATTTGTTTCAGGAGCATAAGGAGGGTCAAGATATATAAAATCATTAGTTTCTACTTTTTTTAGTGATATATTGAAATCACAGCATTCAAATATTACATTTTGTATTAAATCATGTATTTCATCTAAATGTTCTTTATTTATAATTTCTGGATTTTTATAATGTCCGTATGGAACATTAAATCCTTTTGGACCGACTCTAAATACACCTCTAAAACAAGTTTTATTTAAGAATATAAACATAGCAGAACCTAATATGCTTTTTTTATTTGTTAAGCATAATTTGTTATATTCGCTTCTTATCCAATAATAATAATTTTCTTTTGCAATTTTTGCTTCTGTTATATTTGCAGGTTTTCTATTTATTTCTCCGTTTCCACATTCATTAAAATCATTAATAATATGTTGCAATATTTGATATAAATCATTATGATATTGTTGAATATTTTTATAGATATAAATTAATGGTTCATTCAAATCATATCCATATACATTACCATGTATCTTTATAACTCCACTTTTCGCATAAGATAATAAAGTTAATAAAACACTACCTCCTCCTAAGAATGCTTCAAAATAGTTATTTATTTCAATTGGAAAATTATTAATAATTTTATCTATTATTTGTGTTTTTCCACCAACCCATTTCAAAATTGGTTTGGGAATATGTATTTTTTTGGTAGGATTATCCTTAACGAGTTTAAAATCATACCCAATTTCAGGCAATTTTTCTTTATCATTATCATCCATTATTTGCTTATACAATATAAGATTATCAAGATTTTTAAATCAATTTTTTACAAATATAACTCAATAATTGAGTAAATATAGTTATTTTTACATCTTTTTATTAGGTTTACATTTTTACATATTGAAATTTCATTACACCTTTTAACATTTCAAATGCCGATTTTGAAATTATAATTATTTTTACAAAATAATATAAAGGTATTTCTATTTATCTAAATAGACAATAATGATAATAAATGAGGTTGTTCTCCAACCAGTAATGGTTGTTTAGCAGTGATATGTGAGACCAGAAGTCAAACAAAGCCTATCACAATTGCTACTCATTTCGTCCTTCACCAGTTACACTGGGTTAAGTTGGACAATCGTAAGGTGAAATCCCTTACTATTGACTTTACAGAAGGGGTAACTCTTCAATCTTTAACATAACGACCTTAGCAATAGAATCCCAAAAGCAAATGTTTATGTGGTTTGCTGAAAACTACGGCGTTTGAAATATTAAAAGGTGTAAAAGTAAAATTAAATGTTATAGTAATATAATATGAATATATTAACACAAATAATATTATTTGCGATTCTTATATTTTGTTTGATTGTTATTTTTGAATTATTAAATATAAATATGAATCCAAATGAGGATTCTGAAAAGGTATTATTAGGCAGTGCAACCATTGAAGCAATGGAAACAAGAAGATTGATTGGTCCAAATCCAGATTTAGCTATTGATATGGGGGAATTTGAGGATGTAATGAAACCAGAAAAATGTTTTTGTAGTGCAGAGAATGATTTAAATAATTTAGAAGGTGAATGTAATAAATTATCTAAGGAGAATTGTTCAAAGGTATCATGTTGTGGTTATTTGAATGGGTCTAAATGTGTAAATGGTAATGAATATGGACCGAATTTCAAAACAGATAATGACGGAAATTCTATTGTAATAGATAGTTATCATTATATGAATCAATGTATTGGACCAAAATGTCAAGTATAAGTATTATAATATAAATAAAAGATTTAAAAACTTCTCATATATATATGGGATACAATCTTTGGAATTTTCATAATGAATTACAGAAGGGACGTGCTGATGTTAAAGTAATTCTTCCTAGTGAATATCAGTTATGGAATATTAATAAATATTTAGAAATATTTTATATAAATGAAGATAAGTCTATAACAAATAATAATATACCAATTATAAAAGATTGGATATTAGAATCTATAATAAATAAAAATGGTGGAAAAATATACAGATATTTACTAGATCCAAAATTTGGAATGAATTCATATTCAGCCTTTTGGTATGGACTGAAGAAAAAAATTGACCCTATTATGACTGAATGTAGCCCAGAAGAAATTATGAATTATATATTGAAGGGTAAAGAACAATTAAAAGTATCTAACGAACACTCAAAATTATCTGACACACAAAAGGCAGTATTAGTGAGAAAATTTCCTGAGAGTGATGCATATCTTCCTACCTTAGAAAGTCCTGCAGATAGCATGCCCACTATGAAACCATTAAGTTCTTGGTTTCGCGGTTTTTATACATATGGAGGAAGTAAAAGCAAAAGAAGAAAAACCAAGAAAACCAAGAAAAGCAAGAAAAGCAAGAAAAGTAAGAAAAGCAAGAAAAGAAGAATAATAAAAAGATGAAGAAAGTAAATATGTAAAATGTGAAACAATAGATTTTTATTTTTTTATAAAAAATAAACAAATAAAAATAAGTTATGAATAATTTCTCAATAATATAAAGAATAATGTTATCTTCTTTTAAAAGTTTTTGTAACTATATTTATGAAAAATTTGAAGATTTATGGTCAATAAATAAGAATATGTTAGAATATGAGAATAATCAATATTGTATAATGCAAGATGGTTCTATTCCAATAAATATAATAAAAAAAGAAAATATTTTAGAAGGAAAAAATGATATAAAGAATGATATAAAGAATGATAGAGAGAATAAGAAAATAAGTGAAAAAATAAAAATTAGAATGGAGTCTTATAGAAGATAAACAAAAGAAAAACAAAAGAAAAAGCAAAAGAAAAAATTGAATTAAAAATAAGAATATAAAAAGCTAGTATAATATAAGAGATAGAATGATAATACCAGTTAAGTGTTTTACATGCGGAAAAGTAATTGCAGACAAGTATCGCTTTTATTGTGAAGAAGTGAGGAAACGAAAATTAGCGCGAGACATGGATGTAGATAAGGTAATTTATTTAACGAAGGAATTCAGAGATAAGACTCCTGAAGGAGAAGTTTTAGATGAGTTGAATATGATAAAAATGTGTTGTAGAAGACATTTCTTAACACATGTAGATATTGATTAGAGAGAATATCATGACTAATAAAATAGAGTATAAATATCAAATGAACTATAAATTTTTTGATTACATAAAAATTATTTTTATTTCTAGTAATAATATATAATGCCTTCAAGAAAAAATAAATGTGGTGGGAAATCAAGTAAGAAACAAAAATTATGGAAACAAAAGGGATGTTCAAAAAGCAAGAAAAGCAAGAAAAGTAAATTAAGGAGGTATAAAATGAAAGGTGGTGGATGTGGTTGTGGCATGCCTGTTCAAACAGGTGGTGCGGCAAGTTTGCCTGCAGTGCCAACAGCTTTTCAAGGTTCTTCGTGGGGTTCTAATGTGAGTCAATGGCCAGGAGTAGGAAACAATCCACACAATGGGTCATGGTTATCATATAATAATCGTTATTATGACCCACAAACACAAGGAATTGTTCAAGAAAATCAAATAGAAAACCAATTTACTGCAGGAAAACCAAACCCTCATTATATGTCAGGGGGTTCTTCAAGAAAATATAAAAAGAAGAATAAGAGCAAAAGCAAAAAAAGTAAAAGTAAGAAAGGCAATAGTAGAAGAAAGAAAATGAGTGGAGGTGGATTATTAGGGAATTTAAGTCAAAATATTCAATTTGGAGTTGGTAGTGCATGGAATACTGTTGGAGGTTATCCAGCTCCGGTAGATCCGAGGCCATATGTTCAAAGTAAATTGTTAAATGGAACATTATTATAAAATATATTTTCTTTGGTTATATCATAATGGCTCCACTACCTAAAAGACTTAAGGATCTTTGTACTCCAGCTTTATTTTATTTTGTAATTTCTATGATAGGTTTAGTTGCATCTGCATGGGAAAATATGGGAAGAAGGGATATGTATATTTTAGGAGGAATGAAAAGGCGTGTTCCAAGTACTGCGTTAGTTTTTCTTGTTCAAGTGATTTATGTCCTTTTCTGGACATGGGTGTTGAACTTAATCTGCAAAGATGGTCACACTGGAATCTCTTGGTTTCTTGTGCTTATTCCATTTATTCTTCTTTTTGCGATTGTTTTATTACTTATGGTGAGTCCTATGCAAGAGGGATTAGCAAAGAAACCTATGAGCAAACAAGTGAATGATATGAGTTCTGTTGGTCTTGGTTCAATGTAAATATTGGTGCAATGTAAATATTAGTGCAATGTAAAAAATATATGAAATCAATAACCAATAAATAAACAAGTAATATAATGTATTTTTCTTATATTATATTATATGGTGTCTCTTCCAAAGTTTGTGAAAAGGTTATGTACTCCAGCATACCTATATTTTGTAATATCAATGATTGGGTTGATTATTTTAGTGATTACTAATCTAGGAAACAAAACAAAATTTAATTTAGGATTATTTTCGTTAAATGTTCCTAGTGTTTTATTTGTATTTATTTTACAATTTATTTATATATTGTTTTGGTCATGGATTTTGAATTTAATTTGTAAGGATGGACACAGTGGAGTTTCATGGTTTTTGGTGCTTCTTCCTTTTATTCTTTATTTTGCGCTGTTGGCACTTTTTGCTTTGAAAGGAGGTTCAAGAAGGAGGCGTTAAGAAGTATAATATATTTGAGGTAATAAAAATCTAAGAAAAGGAAAGGAAGGAAAAATGTAAAGAAAGAAAAAATGTAAAGAAAGAAAAATCTAAGAAAAGGGAAAGGAGAAAATATGTAAAATGATTTGTATTATGATTAAATGAATAGTAATAATATTATTCATTTAAAATAATATTATATAAAAATATATAATTATTATAAGGCATGGAAGAAATTTCTTGGAAACTGATAGATATATATTTTAAAGATAATCCATCAAATTTAGTTGCACATCATTTAGAATCGTATAATGATTTTTTTAGTTCAGGAATAAACCAAATATTCAAGGAAAATAATCCGATTCGGTATATTGATAGAGAAGAAGACGATAAATCAAATACTAACACAAGAAAGCAGATGTTATTATATTTAGGTGGAAAGAATGGAGATAAGATATATTTTGGTAAACCAATAATTTATGATGATGAAAGGGTGCATTATATGTATCCGAATGATGCAAGACTAAGGAATATGACTTATGGTATGACGATACATTATGATGTAGATGTGGATATAATTTATTATGAGGGTAGTGAGAGAAAGGAGTATAATATAACTTTGAACCAGATATATTTGGGAAAGTTTCCAATCATGCTTCAATCAAATATGTGTATTTTGAAGGATTTAGCGGCAGATGTTCGTTTTAATATGGGTGAGTGTGTGAATGATTATGGTGGTTATTTTATTATTGATGGAAAGGAGAAGCTAGTGATTCCTCAGGAGAAATTTGCGGATAATATGATTTATATAAGAAAAAACAAGTTGGATGATATTTATAGTTATTCGGTGGAGGTTCGTTCGGTTTCAGAAGACCCTTCAAAGCCGCAGCGTACAGTGAGTATAAAAATTGTTGCACCGAGTTCAGTTCTCTCAAACAATCAAATTGTAGTGGCAGTTCCGAATGTAAAGAAGCCTGTTCCATTGTTTATTTTGATGCGTGCTTTAGGTGTAATAACAGATAAGGAAATAATAGAATATTGTTTATTAGATTTAGAGAAAAATGAGAAATACATAGATTATTTTATACCGTGTGTTCATGATGCAAATATGATATTTACACAAGAGACAGCATTAAAATATATAGCATCTTTTACGAAGCGTCGTACAATTACAGGTGTATTAGATATTTTAATGAATTATTTTCTACCTCATATTGGTACAAACAATTATTTGGATAAGGCATATTATGTAGGTTTTATGGTTGAAAAAATGTTGCGTGTTGCATCAGGTGAGGAAAAGGCAACAGATAGAGATAACTTCAAATATAAAAGGATAGAATTAACAGGAACTTTGATTTATGACTTATTTCGCGAATATTATTTGATACAGAAGAGAGAAATAGCATTAAAATTAGATTCGGAGTATTATTATCACAAGGACAAATATGATAATAACTTCTTTACTTTAATAGAGGATAACTATCCGGAGTTTTTCAAAGAGAGAAATATAGAAAAAGGTTTTAAAAAAGCATTTAAAGGGAATTGGGGTTCAGAGGCGAGGACGAAGCGTATTGGTGTAGTACAAGATGTGAATCGTCTTTCATGGAATTCATTTATTAGTCAATTGCGTAAATTAAATTTGCCGTTAGATTCAAGTGCGAAGGTAGTTGGTCCTCGTTTATTAAACAGTTCTCAATGGGGATATATTGACCCATTGGATACGCCGGATGGTGGTAATATTGGTTTGCATAAACATATTACAATAGGAGCAAGAATATCAAGTGGTTATTCGTGTTATCCCTTGATTAAATGGTTGCGAGCGAAGACGGATTTAAAATTATTGCAAGAATGTAGTCCGAAGATGTTGGCTGATAATAGTAAAATGATAGTAAATGGAATATGGATTGGTGCAATTGAAAATCCAATTCAAACCTTAAAAATGTTAAAATTGTTTAAAAGGAATGGATTATTACCAGTTTATACGAGTATTTCGTTTAATTATGATAAGAATGAGATGTATATATATAGTGATTCAGGTAGATTAGAAAGGCCGATTTATTATATAGATGATGATAGGTCAAAGGTGAGTTTTGATAGAGAAGAAGTAAAGGAAATGTTTGAAAACAATAAAATTAATTGGCAAGAAATTGTAACAGGGTTGAAAGAGAAAACAGGAGATGAGGATTTTAATATGAAACGCAATAAAATATATGATATAGATGAATTATATCCTTCTTTAAAAGGTAAAAGTTTAGATGTGATAGAAAAAGAATTGAAGAAATATAGTGCAGTAATTGATTATATAGATGTTGCAGAAGAGGAGGGGCTTATGATAGGGAATAAATTAGAAGATATAGAAAGGAGTCGTTTTTATACAAATATTGAGATAGAGCCGAGTATAATGTTGGGTGTTTTAGGTAATTTGATTGTATATCCAGAGCATAATCAGTTGCCTCGTAATGCGTTTTCATGTGGTCAAAGTAAGCAAGCAGTTTCAGTTTATCATACTAATTATCAAATGCGTATAGATAAGATGTCTGTAATATTGAATTATGGACAGACTCCTCTTTTGAAGTCGCGTTATTTAGATTATTTCAATAAGGAACAGCAACCTTATGGAGTGAATACGATTGTAGCAATTATGGCTTATACAGGTTATAATGTAGAGGATGCGATTTTAATAAATGAAGGTTCTATAAAAAGGGGATTATTTAGGACGTCTTATTTTACGATGTATGAAGGTCGTGAAGAGAGTGATAAGGTAGGTGATTCAACGAGTTCAACATTTATTACGAATTTGGAGGGTAAAAATGTGATGGGTATTAAGGAAGGGTATGATTATAGTCATTTGGATGAACATGGTTTAATAAAGGAAGGGAGTCAAATAGATGATAAGACAGTTTTGATTGGTATGGTGAATTCAAATTCAGAGAATTCAGATGTATTTCAAGATTCTTCTGTTTTTCCGAAAAAGGGACAGCTTGGATATGTAGACAAGGTTTTTATAACAGAAGGTGAGCAAGGGTTTAGATTATCCAAAATTCGTTTGATGGAGGAGCGTGTTCCGGCAATTGGAGATAAGATGGCGAGTCGCTGTGGTCAAAAGGGGACTTTAGGTCTGATAATTCCAGAGGAGAACATGCCATTTACAGCAGATGGTTTAAGACCGGATTTAATAATAAATCCGCATGCTTTGCCGTCACGAATGACAATAGGTCAATTAGTAGAAACTCTATTAGGTAAGGTATGTGCATATTATGGTGCTTATGGGGATTGTACGGCGTTTGCGACGAAGGGACCGAACACAGAAATATATGGTGATGCATTGGTGAAGGCAGGGTTTCATTCAAGTGGAGACCAGATATTATATAATGGTATGACAGGGGAGCAGATATATTCGGAGATTTTTATGGGTCCGACTTATTATATGCGTTTGAAACAATTAGTGAAGGACAAGATAAATTATCGTGCAAGAGGACCGCGTACAATGTTAACAAGACAGACGGTGCAAGGTAGAGCGAATGATGGTGGGTTGAGAATTGGAGAGATGGAAAGAGATGGAATAATGGCACATGGTGCGAGTGGGTTTTTGAATGATGCTTATATGAATCGCGGAGATGAATATTATATGGCGGTTTGTAATAAATCAGGGTGTATTGCAATATATAATCCATCAATAAATTTGTTTTTAAGTCCATTTGTGGATGGTCCAATAAAATTTACTGAAACAATGGATGGTAAGAAGAATATAGATAATGTGAGTAGATTTGGTAGGTCATTTAGTATAGTAAGGATACCTTATGCATTGAAATTGTTAATGCAAGAACTACAAGTGATGAATATTCAAATGAGAATAATAACAGAGGATAACATAGACCAATTAATGAGTATGTCATATTCGGATAATATTTATAAGCTATTAAAACAAGAAGATGATGGTAAGTTGGTAGAAACAGTAGAAAATTATAAGCAAGATATTGTAATGAGAATGAATAAAACAAGAATTGAAGAAATGAAAAGGGTAGAGAAACCACAAGAAGAAAACGAAATGCCAGATTTTGAGGAAAAATATCAGGAGGAAAAACGCGTGAGATTGAAATTTAAAGACCCTGCAAAACGAGCGGAATATGAGGCCCTTCCATTAAAGGAGCAGTTATTATTTGAGAAATATGTTTTAAGGATGAAAGAACTTAAAGAGGCCGAATCAGTTTCAGACAAAACTCCATCCAGTGAAATTCCAACAAATGATGATACTATGACTTCTAATATGAGTGGTAAATTTTCTACAGAGAGTTCATATGTAACACCAGAATTTAATCCAGAGACACCACCTGATTATGTGCCAGGGAGCCCAGCATTCAATCCAAATAGTCCAGATTATGCAACAGGGAGTCCAGCATATGCATCTGACAGTCCAGTATTAGAAAAAATGGAAAATACCGAAGAAATAACTCCAAAGACATCAGAAAATATTTTAGAGTTAGAAGAAAATAAAAAGGAGAAAGAGGATGAAGAAGAGGGGGAGCAATCAAAGGGAGAGCAATCAAAGGGGGAACAATCAAAGGGGGAGCAATCAGGTGGAGAAAAAAAAGTAATTAGTTTTAATTTAAAAGAAGATATAATATAAATGTTCAATGATGAGAAATAATGTAAAATATAAAATTGAATTAAAAACAAAATCATATTATTGTATTATAATATAGCAAATGGCATTGCAAAACTCAAGCAGCTTGATATCATCCATTTATAAATCCAGAAAGGTTATTTTGGAATTAATGAAGAGTCAGGGTTATGATGTGGATGAATACAATAATTTTAGTATAAATGAAGTAAACACAATGTTTAACAATAAGCAATCGGATATGTTGTTAAAGAAGAAGTTAGAGAATGAATCCACAGGAAAGGTAGATAAAATATATATTAGGTATTATTTAGGGAAAACATTGAGACCACAAAATATTCAAGAAATGATAGATGATTTGTATAATTTGGAGGAAATTTTAGAAAAGCAAGATACTTTGATGATAATTACGAAGGAAGATATGAATGAGAGTTTGATGAATTTGTTGAAGCATATTTGGGAACAAGATGGAATTATGATAATCATACAATCTATTAAAAGATTACAAACAAATATTTTAGAACATGTATTAGTTCCTCCTCATAGAGTTTTATCTATCATTGAAAAAAACGAATTAAAAAGGAAATATAATATTGAAAATGATGGACAATTACCAGAAATTTCAAGATTTGATGCAGTATCTCAGGTGATTGGATTGAGACCAGGACAGATTTGTGAAATTATTCGTCCGAGTAAAACTGCAATAATGACAAAATATTATAGAATATGTGTATAAATATTATGATGAATAGAAAATAGAAAAAGTGTATAAATTATATTCAATATAATATATAATGAGCTTAACAGAAGAATATTCAATTAAAATAAATACAATTGCTGAGAAGTATCCACAAATTTTAGAGGAATTCAAGAAGAATTATGTAATTTATAATCAATATCCAAATGTACAAGAATATAGCAATATTTTTTCTTCTATAAAAGCAGCATTAGCCAATTTGAATAAAGAATTATTTGTTTTGACAAATGATGTTGAACAAAATATAGAACAATTAAATAATTCTCATCAAGAGTATCTTTTTGATTTAGAGGATTTGAAAAGGAGGAATACACAATTAAAAATAAGATTGGCAAAGGCGAGTGGGACAAATAATGGTGCAGATGAGATGAATGATGATGCTAAGGAACAATATAAGTATCAATACCTTCAAAATGTAACTTTATTTGTTGGTAATTTATTATTAATTGGAATAATGTATAAATTATTTAAAAAATAAATATATTTGAATTCAAATATTTAAATATATTTATTGATAAAAAATATGAGTTTTGATTTATTGAACTTAATAAAGGATATTTTTTCTGGAAAAAAATATAATCAAGAATTATTAACTAATTATAATTCTACATTGGGAAGTTGTCATCCAAAATCATTTAATCCAATCTCTCAAAAAGAGCAAGTGGATTATGTTAATAGGAAGACAAGAGAACTCATTGAGGCTCAAAGAGAGAAGGAACAAAGCATCAATAAATTAATTATAAAAAAGGAAGATAATACTATGGCAAAAAATATAAATTATAATTTTTATAATGGAATGATGGTGGGTCTTATATTTGGATTTGGAATATCAAAATATTTTTCTAGATTTATTTGGAAATGATATAACCCTTTTTTATTAGACCTACCAAATGTATTATTTGGAATCCTTTTTTGCCTTTGCTGATTCTTCTCTCATTCTTGCTGCTTCAAACATATGCTACTTGTCGGAATAATGAAATTCTCCGCTTGTTCTAGCTGATTCTATTCTCCTCTCCTGCTCTTCTTTGGTCCTTTTTTCATTTTCGATAACTCCTTGTTTGAGTTCTTCTTCTGTTAGTTTTTCTATTTCTGGGTAATATGAAGTATAAGGATTGTTTGGATTCAAAGGATGGAATGGATTTGTATATGATATTATTTCAGAGAATGGGACCATACCTGGTGGTATAATTGTTGGTTCTGGAGTGAATGAAGAAGTGTGTGGAGTAAATTCCTTAGCATTGCGATTTAGTGAGGATTTTTTTGGTGGTACTTTAACACCAGAAGGTTGTTTTAAAAGTGCGTCTTTTCCTATATGATTCTCAAGGAATTCTGCAAATTCCATTCGCATTTTTCTAATATTTTCTTGTAAATCATCAACTGCAACATGTTGTGATAGTATTTCATATTGAGACTGAATGAAATTATCAAACTCAATTTGCATTTGTGTAGCTAGAGAAGCTAGATATTCTTCATTTTTATCAGATTGTGATAATCGTTGAAGTTGAAACATAAGGAAATTTTGAAATTCCTCTTGCATTCCTGCAATTAGATTTTCTTCTAATTCTAAATGTCCTGAAGAAGATTGTGCTGTTAATTGTGTGTTATCTGAAACATCCTGTAAAGATAGCGCTAATGCATTCTGTAAGTCTTCTTCTTCTTGAGCAGCAGCAGCAGCTTCTCTTTTAGCAGCTTCAGCAGCAGCATCAGCAGCAGCAGCAGCAGCAGCAGCCTCTCTTTTAGCAGCATCAGCAACAGCCTTATCAGCCTTGGCCTTATCAGCAGCAGCCTTAGCCTTATCAGCATCAGCAGCAGCCTTATCAGCAGCAGCCTTAGCCTTATCAGCAGCAGCCTTAGCCTTATCAGCCTTAGCCTTATCAGCAGCAGACTTAGTATTAGCCTTAGCCTTACCAGCTTCTTCCTCTGCACTCAAGAGTGCAAGCAATTCATCTTCATTTCTTTTTGCTCGTGCTTGAGCATCTGCATCTGGATTAGGAATAACCTTAGCTTTATCTTGCTTTGCCTTTCTCTGTTTGAGTTTTTTATCTATTTCTTCTTTTTTCAATTTGAGTGTATTATATTTAACTAATAAATTACTATGATCTAATTTCTTTCCAATGATATACCTTTCCAATGTATTCTCTAAATTTCTAAAGTCTTCCAATTCATTAGGAGGTGTGGTTACATTAGAGATTTTTTTTTTAATTTCTTCAAGTTGTTTTTCACCTTCTTCTATGTGTTCTTTAGATTTTCTAATATCTTCTTCTAACTCTGTAATTTCATCTACAGTTGCCACTTTATCTAATCTTTCTTGTTGTATCTCAGCTGCTTGAGATGACTCTATCTTAGCGCGAGCTGCATCCACTCTCAAATCCTGTCTCACTTTTACATCTTGAGAAATTTCATCAACTCTAGCTCTCTCCTCCTTAGCCTTAGCAACAGCATCCGCTATTTGCCTACGACGCTCTTCATTCGCTTTCTCCTCTTCTTCAAGCTCTTTTTTTAAAGTATTATATAAATATTCTTTTTGTTTTAGTAATCCTGTATAATAATTCAATTGACCTTCCAAATATGTAATATTTTCTGCTTGTTTCTCTTTGTTATCATAGTTTGTTGCTTTGTATTTTTCTATCTCTTCAATTATCATGATTCTTAATCTATTGGATTCATCAATTTCTCTTTTAAATTTTTTGACATCATCTTTTTTTGTACCGCCTTTTAAATAGAAAATTTTTCTAGATTTCTTTGGGTTTTTAGATTTTCTGGATTTATTAGATTTCTTTGGATTTTTAGAGTTCTTAGACTTCCTAGACTTCCTATATTTATTAGATTTTTCAGATTTTTTATAATTTTTTTTAGTATATTTCTTCATATATAAATATATTTTTATTTTTATTTTTTATATATTTTACAGAAATAAATTATAATATGATAATATAATAAGTTTTCAATGTCAAATAATTTAGAAGTTGATAAAGTAGAATCATCCATATTAAAATTACAAACACTTGAAGCAGAGTTTGATTTAGTAATGACACAATATAAACAAGCATATTTGGATTATATTAATTCATTGCAAACAAAAACAACAAACAATAATAAAAAGGAGTTTACTGTGATGCAAGGTAAGAGATTTTGGGGGACTTCTGGAATAAAGGATATTGTTGTAAATAAAGTAGAAGAGTGTCAAGCGGCTTGTGCAGAAGATATGAAATGTAGTGGAGCGACATTTAATTCATCAAGTGGTTATTGTTGGCTTCGTTCAGGTTCAGGTTCGGTAAGTATTAGTAATAATGATAATGAAAGTGCAATTATGCCAACGTTATCACAAGATATCAATAATTTGAAGGAGTTGAATGATAGACTTATAGAATTAAACGGTAAAATAATAACAGAGTTAAATAGTACACAATATGATGTTTTAACTGAGATAGATAACAAAGATATAAAGAAAGCGGATATGGAACAAGTGAATGCAACATTGAACCAAGAGAGAAAACAAATATATGAATTATTAGACCAACATACAGATTTGAATACACAATATAATGAGAATACTTTATATGTAAATCAAACAAATGCGAGTTATATAATATGGTCAGTGATAGCGATTGTGATGATAATTTTAGTAGTTAGAGTAACAATAATGCCAGAAACTAAATTATCAGAACATATAAAATTTGCAGTTTTTGTAATTATATTTTTTGTATTTGTTGTAACATTGACGAAAATGTATAATCCAAGTGGATTTTTATTTTTTGGTTTATTTTTTATAATAATAGTTATTGTTGTTATGAGTAAAATAAATAATAGTTCAACAAGTTCTGATTAGAATTTTACTAAATAAAATAAATATTTATATTTTATTTATTTTATTGTATATAAATATATTATGAATACTATAATTGCAAAACAGGAAAAAATATTTGAAAAACAGAAAGAAAAAATAATAAATAAGAATAATAATAATTTTAAAAGCAGTAGAATTGAAAGTTTTGAATTACCAAATTATGAGAATTGGAATTTTAATTTTATGAATTACATGATGAAGGAGGGGTTGGAGAATAGTAATACAACAACGACTACAGAGGAAACAACGACGATATCAGAGGAAACAAAAGAAACAAAAGAAATTACAAAAAATATATTTGATGAAATAAAAGCACTTCAAGAAAAATTGGAGAAGCTTTTAGAAGAATATAAAATGAATAATAGTTCTCTCATGTATAAGACAACAGAATATTCAACAGTTACAGGGAAAACGAATAAATATTCAAATAAAAACATTAGATTTAATACAGGGCAGGTGTGTTATGTAACAAATCAGGGAATAGTGAAGTGGATACCTACTACAGAAATATGGGATAGTATTGCAGGAAAACAAGGATGTCCTACAAAGGAAATTATAGATGTTGGTATTGATTGGAAGGCAGAATATAATAATGCAGGTATAATTATTCCAACAGAACCGCCACTGTTATCAGGAACGCCAATGAATAAAAATGAGTCATGTGGTAATGCAGGGCATAATGTGTATGTAAGTGAAACGAATAAAATAGGATATATTGATTCAAATGGTCTTTTATCAGAATATGATGAAAGTATGATAAAAATGTCAGACCAATATAAGATAATAAAAAACACAGATTCAGCAGGAAATGATTTTGGTGGTATGCCAATGCAAAATTCAAATGTAGAACAATGTAAAGAAGCCTGCTCAACCAATGAGACCTGTGCAGGGTTTGTATTTGATAATACAAATAATAATTGTTGGTTAAAGAATAAAAATATATATAATAGTTCAAGGGATAGTTATGATGGGTTGAATTTATATTTAAGAATACCAAGGATAGAGAATGATGTAAGTTGTAGTAAACAAATTACAGAAATTGATACTGCATCTTGGTCAAATTATAAGAAGAGTGGTAGAAATATGACAAAGGATACTATTTGTGGATTAGCAAAGGTGACAGAGTCTAGTATGGCTGTAAAGGATGATTTAAAAACTGAAATAACAAATATTGCAAAGGAAATAATAGATAAAATAAATATTTTAGGGAATTCTACTACAGAGTTAGATAGTAATTTGGAACAAACTAAGACAGATTTGTTAAATAGTGTTGATATTTATAAAAAGATAAATGAAGAATATTCAAAAAACAAGGAAACATATGCAGTGAATATAAATGGAATATTAAATGATAGTGATAATACTGTTTTACAAGAAAATTATAATTATATGTTTTGGAGTATTTTAGCAATAGGCATAATAATAATAATAATGAATTTGAAAAAAAAGACAAGTTGAAAAAGACAAGTTGAAAGGAAGAAGTTAAATAAATAAGATAGGTTTATTTTATCTTGTTATAATTTATATGAGTTCAACAACAGGAGGTGAAAATAATGATTATTCAGCGACAGCACAATTTAAAGAAATGCAATCAAGAAATGAACAAACATTAAGTGATATTCAAGGTCTTCAAGATATAGAGAAGGGTTTATTTACGACTTTAGAAGCTGGATTAGCAAATGATAAAATAACAGAAGACGAGAAATTAAAAATTATAAATAAGATAAATGACATTTCAAATATGAGGGTAAATTTATATAAAAATTTAAATGGGATGTATGGGTTTTTAAAGAATAATATATATTCTACGAGAGATACAATTGCAGAACAAACATCAGCAATTGAAATAGTTGAGAATGAATTGAATGAGGCGAAAGGGAGATTAAAGGTTGTACAACAGGACAATAATAACAAGATACGATTGGTTGAGATAAATACCTATTATGGTGATAAGTATAGTGATTATGCCGGTACTATGAAAGCTTTAGTTATTTTATGTATACCTATTTTTATATTAACACTTTTATTGAACAATAATATTATTCCATCAAAAGTTTATGTAGGTCTTCTTGTTATAATAGGAATCATTGGATTTTTTTATATTGGACAAAGGATATTGCATTCATTATCAAAGGATAATATGAATTATGACCAATATAATTGGAATACGCAAAGGTCAAATTTACCTGCTATAAATACAGAAAATCCAGAAGGTACAGAAAATCCTTGGGAATCAACATCAAGTAAGTGTCAAGGTGGTGCGTGTTGTCCGGAGAATTATAGTTATAGTAGTGTAGAAAATAAATGTATAAGTAGTGAATTATTAAATGAAAGCACTGGAATAGATGAAACAGCATTGAACGCATTTTTAAAGGAGTCAAGTGGAAGTGGAAATGGAAGTGGCCGAAATGGTGTTTCTCAAATGGGTGGGTTTGGTTCACTTTAGATGAATATTATAATTATTATAACAATAATAAAATCTATTATTATAATAAGCTAATGTCACTAATAAATTATTCTATGAATTCATCCCAAGTCAAACAAATCCAGGATTTAATAAAACAAGAACAAGAATTATTAACATGTGGTCCAGAGTGCCAAAAATTAAAAAAAAGTGAGAAATTAAAGAATAATTATATAAATGCACAAACAAATTTAATAGCGGCGCCTGATATATTAAAGGAAGCTCAAAAGAAATTTTATATAAATGCGCAAGGTGTTGGAGGTTATAATGAAATGATTGAAGAAGAATTGAGGAATAAGATTGAAAAAATTGCCAACAATATGAGTGCAGAATTTGAAGAAAATATAAAAAGGGTAGAATCATTAACAAGTACATATCAAACAAGTTCAGATGACGATGAATATTTACAGGAATTAAAGGCAAAATATATGAAAGAGAATGTATTATTAGCAAATGAAATAAGAGGTATATTAACAGATATTGTTACAAATGACCGTAAGACTTATTATCAGACGCAAAATATGACAACTTCAATGAATTGGTATTATTTATATTTAATAATTTATGTAATTTTGTTGATAATATTTTTGATTTTGATGATAGTAAAGGGTACAGATTATGATTGGAGATTCAGGGTATTTATTTCTATTTTGTTTATAATTTATCCATTTATTGCTTATGGAATAATTCTAAGAATAATAGGGTTTGGACAGCATGTATCAAGTCTTTTACCAAAAAATATTTATAAAGATTTATGAAAACACAGATTTATAAATACAGATTTATGAAAACACAGATTTATAAATACAGATTTACTAAAACGTATATTTATAAATAATTTTTATTATATGAAATGATGTATAATCTATTTAGATTTTTGATATTTTTTGCAAATATCATAAAAATTTTTGAAGACTACTTGAGTATGATTATAAAGTTCTGGATGAAATAAGCTTCCGTATATTTTGTTTTTTTCAAACTCAAAACCACAACCAATTTTTTTATTATTATTGATTATAATAGAAGCAAACACATGAATATTTAAATTTTTATTAGGTATTACAATATCTGAAAAACAATACCCAAAGTTGATGATTTTTATATTTTTAAGCAATGGACATTTATTATCATAATCCTGAAAATCAATATCTTTACAAACATATTTTATATTATCTTTCAATTGACCTCCATAAATAATATTTAAAAGCTGACAACCAAAACACATACCATAAACAGGAACATCAAATTTATTCATGTAATAAATATTAAAAGAATATTTTTCAAAACTTCCTTTTTTACTTAATTTACTTAATTTCATTGAACTTCCTGTAATAATTATTCCTTTAATTTTATTTTTAACATGATCTATATCTTGAATTTTATTAACAATGATATAATCTATTTTAAGGTTATTCATTGATGCTATAAGATTTTTAGTATAAGATAACTTATCATCTTTTGAAATTCCATTATCTAAAATCAATAACATGTATTTATATTATATGAATATAAAATAAAATATAATAAAATATTATTTTATTATATTATAAAATGAAAATAAAATTAAATTTATTTAGAAGCATTTTTATATTAGTGTTATTTTTAATTATCTTTTATTTTTTGTATTTTTTTATTTTACACAGATTGCAAGAAAACATAGATATAAAAAATGAAACTATTAATGCAAATATTATAGAGCCTTATTTTATTGAAGAACGAATTTCACCCTTAACTATATCATTAACTTCTGATAGTCCAGGACAAAATGGTGGGTTGTCTTATTTGAAGAATAATACAAATGATTTAAATATTAAAATGGTACACGACTATTTTAAAATAGATTATGATATTGTTTTACCAAAAGATACACAAATTGTTTTTGGTTCAGGCACAACAATGATGGTGGCTGCAACGTATTATGCATTACAAAAAAAAATACAACAACAAATAAGAATAACAACAAATACAAATATATATTATTGGTTACATGAAAAGTTATCTAAATTATTAAAAAATATGGAGTGGAGTTATAATAATTCTTATGCTGAATTAGGAGTGATTGTTTCACCAAGTAATCCAGAGGGTATTATTACAGACCCTAAAGATTTAATATATCCTTATATGTTATATGATGTTGTATATGATAAACCAACTTTTACAGGAAAACATGGAACAATAAATAAAGAATTATATGAAGAATTTGAAAAAAATAAAAATATTTTTATTACGACAAGTTTTAGTAAACTTGGAATGCCTGGTGTTCGGTGTGGTTTTCTTATTACTAGAGATAATGAAATTGCAGAATATTGCAGAGAATATGTAGATATTACTACTGTTCGTTATCCAAATGCTTCTATCACTATTGGTAGAATTGCATTTTATAATATTTATAAAAATAAGTATTGGCATTTGGAGAATTTTCGTATATTGGAAAAACGCCGCAATGAATTTATGGAAGCTTGTAAGAAATATAATATTAAAATATTAAATAAAACCTTTTTTGTACCTTTTATTTATACTGATAAAAGCCAAGATTGGTGGATGAATAATTTTAATGTAGAAACGAGAAAAGGAAGTGAATTTCATGATACAGATGATAATAGTCGTTTTAATTTAATGATTACAGAAGAAAAATGGAAAGAATTAAAGAGAAGATTAAAAATATAAATATGATATAATATATATTATATCATATATATTATATCATATATCATATATCATATATCATATATCATAATATTATACAAATAATAAAATAGTTAATTTATTCAGTTGATTTCTTCTATTTCATCTTCATTTTCAGGATAAATAATTTCCACATTTTGCCAACCAGTTGACTTACATTTGCCAAATTTCTTATCCATATACTCACATAATTCCACTCCCTTAGGAACTTTTCGCGAGCCTTGTTGCTCCTGAAACCATAATTTGAACTGCTCACATAGTTCAGTTCTTTTGATTCTCTTACCCTCTTTTTTCCTGACCATTTCTTGTACAAATGCAGAGATATGGTCTTGTCCTTGACGATATTTATTAGACGCAGCCATAACAATATCACAATCTTCAACATTTCCATTTGTCTCAAACCCAATTTTGACTAACATAGAGGCAAAGATAGGTGCGAGTTTTGGGAATTTGTCCTTCAAATATTTATCCTTAGGGAACTGATAAGGATTGTCAGGGTCTTCAGGAGTTCCAGGGTCAACGAATTTAGACATAAAATCGCATAATCTTATTCTTCTCCATACACCATCATCATTACTTTCTACATCAAATAATATATTTGTACATACTACTAAAGTAAATTGAGGGATGAATGTTTCACTTTCACAATAAAGTGCACGAGCTTGAATTGGGTCACCACCAGTTAATTCCTTCATTACACCATCATTAATCTTAGCAGTAGATTTTGTAGGTTCTTGCATTACAGCATAACGAATACCTTTTAATTGATATATTTCAGATGATGTCCCACCAATTGAATTACGGTCTTTAGTGACGAGTGTAATCGGAACAGTACCAGCATATTCACCGAGCATTTGTTTCATCAAATCGGTAAGCATTGATTTGCCGTTGCTGCCTGAACCGCGATAAATATTGAATGTTTGATTCATGTTTTCACCAATCAATACTGAGGCTAAATGTTTCCACATATATTCATTCAGCGACTTTACTGGGAATAACTGGCTCATAAAATTGGTGATTTCCTTTATTTCATCTGCATATTTGATTGCATCATATGGAATATAAGGGACATTTGTAGTTTTTGTAATATAATCTTGTGGATATCCATCACGGAAACATTTGGCTTCATAATCAATAACTCCATTTGTAAAACATAATAGATACTTGTTAGAATCCATATTAGCAACAAAATCTTTATCATAAAATATTTCAGCAGCTTCTCTCATAATATTATTTTTATCATTGGTACGCTTCAATCTTTGAGATAATTCTGAAATATATTTAATGCGCTTTTGCATCTCAATATTTCTCTCATCTCCAACTTCAAATGCATGCATTTCGGCTTCCATATCCAATGTTTTCTTGGTATATAATGCATACATTTCGGTAGAAATTGTTAATCTTAAACTACATCCTTTATCTTCAACCCAATGATGATTTTTGAAAACATACCATTTTCTCTCTGTTATACTGCTACAAACATAAGTATCCTTTTTCATTTGCTTGAGAACTTGTGCAAAATCAAACTCTGTTGGCGATGATATGGATTCATTTAAATAGTGTGTAACAGTTTTTTCGCGAACTTTCAAATAATCGTCATATGCATCTTGCTTTGCCCAATAAATAATAGACCTGTTTGTAATACCATTTTTTCTTTCTTTGAAATGTTTTTTCCATCTGTTGAATAAATCTGGTATTGAATCATAGTCAAAATCTTCTGCTTTACTGCGAAGCATTACCCATGACAAGAATAATCTATCATCAGTATGTTTAAGTGCAAATGCGACTTGAGTATTCAATAAATGCGAACCTGGCTCCCAATATTTTTTAGGTAATATTTGTGTATATTCATGCAATTCCTTCAACTCATATTCATTTGAATTAAACGAATTTAACATGACATTCACTGCTCTTGACAATGTTATTTTATCTACAATATTGTCTATATTTATATTTTCATCTTCTTCTTCTTCTGCACCTGCTTCTGGTTCTTTTTCTGTAAGTAGTTTTAATTTGGTCTTTGAATTTGACTTCTTAAGATTTCTGGATGCAGTTTTTGAATTAGATTTTCTAGAATTATATTCAGACTCTATTTTTGGATTCATTTTAAACTCTGGATGTTTATCATATTGCACTGATAATTTTTCAAAATTTCTATCCATATTGAAATGTTTCATTTCTTGTTCAACCATCATAAACTCTCCATCTGAATCGTCATATTTAACCTCATAATATTGCGTTAATTCGTATGCTTTATGACCTGGTTTTCTAGAACCATATAATTGCCAATTCGTTTTTCCCTTACTTATTCCCTCATCCAATACTGAATCCCATGAATTTATAATTGGTAGGTCACAAATATCTGGGATTATTTCTAATGCTTTGTCACGCAACATCGTCTGCATAACATGGTCCATTTTTATACCAATTATTATATGAAACCCATCTTTAGTCAATGAACCATCGGCTAACCTATTTACATCAGGTTTTTCAAAAACATAAATATAAAATGGTTTATTTGGTTCAAATAATAGAATTTCCTTAATAGGTTCCAAATAGGCCAATGTAATAATATCCTGTATATGTTCTTTAGAATATTGGCGTTTATCTACAGCATGATTAAAGCGGAAATCAAAGTCTAATGCGATGGGTCCACCTTCAGTCATTTGTTTTTCGGTGATATATTCATTATTTTTTTCAATAAATACTGAATGGTAATAGAGTTCATAAAATTGTGGTAGCTCTTCTCTTGGGATGATATAGGAACCGCCCCATATATTAAGTTCCTTAGATGGGATTCTTGTATGAGTGCTTTCTGCACTACCTTCTGAATTTTTTGCACTATGTTTTGATAAGAATTCGTTTAAATCAGTATATTTAATGCCTGACATATTATTATATTGTTTATATATAACAACAAATTTCTATTTCAGTTTTTTTAATTAATATAATTAAAACATCAAAAATTCGTTAAAAAACAATGTTTTTATTATTTTTATATTGTTTATGATATCAATATAAAAGAATAATGTTATAAATAAATAGATATTATTATAATTATGGCTGTTATTATTTCAAAAGAAACTATTGCACGATTGATAAAGGATGTCAAGGAAATTATAAAAAATCCATTAACGGAAAATGGTATTTATTATACACATGATGATGAGGATATTTTGAAGGGTTATGCACTTATTATTGGTCAAAGTGATACTCCTTATTTTGGAGGTAATTTTTTTTTTGAGTTTAAATATCCGACTGATTATCCACATTCTCCTCCTCATGTTTTATTTAAAACGAATGATGATATGATTCGCATGAATCCGAATTTATATACTTGTGGTAAGGTATGTGTTTCTCTCTTGAATACTTGGAAGGGGGACCAATGGACATCATGCCAAAGCATTTCTACTATCCTTTTAACACTTTGTACATTGTTATGTAAGGACCCTCTTTTAAATGAGCCAGGTGTATCATCAAAACATAGAGATTTTGTGAATTATACAAAGATTATTGAATTTAAGAGTATTGATATTGCAGTTTTGAGAATTGTTGAAAAAATGAGGCCAGCATATCAGGAGCAGTTTATGATGTTTTATCCATTTGTTTTGGAGAATTTTATAAAAAATGCTCCTGAATTGAAAAAATTTTTAGAGAATAAATGTTTATCTGAACCAGTAGTAGAATTAATGACAGGTTATTATAGTTTAAGAGTTAAGATAGATTATCCAATGCTTCTTAAAAAATTCAATAGTGTTTATGAAAATATTCAAAAAAAATAGAGAAAATAAAGAAAATAGAGAAAATAAAGAAAATAGAGAAAATAAAGAAAATAGAGAAAATAAAGAAAATAGAGAAAATAAAGAAAATAAATTTAAAGAAAATTGAAATGAATTGTATTTAAATAAATAATGTTATTATATTATAGTCAAGGATGCATTTCTGTTCTAACTGTCAAATGATGTATTATATTCGCATCAATGAGGATGACCCTAATAAATTGGTTTATTATTGTCGTAATTGTGGGAATGAGGATAGTTTACAAACAGTAGACAATGTGTGTGTTTCAAAAACAAATATTAAGAAGGACCAACAAAGTTTTCAGAATATTATTAATAAATATACAAAATTAGACCCTACATTGCCAAGAATAAATACTATTTTGTGTCCAAATGCTGATTGTGATACAAATAAATTAGATAAACCTCGTGAAATTATTAGCATTCGTTATGATGATGTTAATTTGAAATATGTTTATATGTGTTCAACATGTGATAAGGTTTGGATTGTTGGTTCTACAGCTTGATTAAAATTAGAATTAGATTAGATTAGATTAAATTAGATTAGATTTAAATAAAAAATTGATTTTTTTATTTAAAAGTATAATTATAATATAACAATCATGGATATTGACAATGAAGATGAATTTACTTTTGATAATGATTCATCTAATGATTCTGATGATGAACAATCATATAAACCCAAAGTGCTTATTAAAGCTGATGAAGAAGAGGATGATAATGAAAATGAAGAACTACCTACAGAGGAGGAGGAGGATGAAGAGGATGAAGATGAAGAAGAGGATATGAATGAAGATGATGACGATGAAGATGAAGATATAGATGGGGAAGATGAAAATGACTATGAAGAAGAAAATTTTGCAGGTGGACCTAGTAAAAAAAAAGATACAAAAAAATTTACTTCTGAACAAAATTTGGTGGTAGATGATGATGAAGATGATGAAGATGATGATTATTTACAAAAATTTAATGAGGAAATTAATAAAAATTATATTGCAGACAATCATCCTGAATGTGTAAATGTAAATTATGATGAAATTATTGCAATGTCTAAAGTTGTACGAGATGATAAGAATAATATTATAGATGACTTGCATAAGACAATTCCTTATTTGACAAAATATGAAAAGGCAAGGATTTTAGGCCAAAGAGCAAAACAAATTAATATGGGTATGCCTGCATTTATAAAAGTTCCTGAAAATGTTATTGATGGTTATCTAGTAGCAGAAATGGAGCTTACGCAAAAAAGAATACCTTTTATTATAAAAAGACCTATTCCTGGAGGTGGTTGTGAATATTGGAAAGTTTCTGACCTGGAATTGATTGCATTTTAATTGCTACTTCATTATTTATAATATTCGTTTTATAAATTTTTTATTAATATTTTTTATATTTAATATTATAATAGATTATGTATAATAATATTAATAGATGTGGAGCGAATTTTACAAAAAAAACTATTATTTGTGGTTCACAAGTAGAAGGAATTACAGGTCCAACAGGTATTAGGGGTCCTTTTGGTCCTGCTGGTCAACAGGGAAAAACAGGTAATACTGGTCCTCAAGGTATTCAAGGCATTCAAGGGAATACTGGCCCCCAAGGTCAACCTGGTCAGTCTTCTACTTTTTATAATTATTTAACAAGTTCAAATACTATTAATCCAGATCCTGCAAATGGTTATATTCAATGGCAAAATGAGGTTCAATCTGATTCGCAACATATTAGTGTTTCAGATTTTGATATTTTAGGCAATGATGTTGAAGTTTTATTGGGTTCATTAAATGTTGGTGATTTAATTATTTTACAAGACAAAAATAACAGCAATAATTATCAAAAATGGGATATTTTATCAGTTACTGTAATTCCGAATGAATATATTTATTATGGTGTCTCACTTGTCATATCTACATTTGAATTTCCAAATAACTCTCAAGTTATGTTAATTCTTCAGTCTATAGGGCCTGTAGGTCCTACAGGTCCTACAGGTTATCAAGGTTCAACAGGTTATCAAGGGTCAACAGGTGCTAGAGGTATTCAAGGTTCAACAGGTTCTCAAGGGTCAACAGGTCCTACAGGTTATCAAGGGTCAACAGGTTCTCAAGGGTCAACAGGTGCTAGAGGTATTCAAGGTTCAACAGGTTATCAAGGGTCAACAGGTCCTACAGGTTATCAAGGGTCAACAGGTTCTCAAGGTCCTACAGGACCACTAGCACCTATAGTAGATCAAAGCGAATTATCTATATATAAGACTTTTTATTCTTTTCAAGAATTAAATATGTTTACATTAACTGCACCTTCTTCTATTATGGCACCTCAATACTATAATATACAAATTAACACTTATCTTGACAATTTTTATAACGATTTGAATAGTAATATAACTGGAAGAGTTGACCCTGAACTACCCCTTTTTATTTCTTCTTTTATATATAATCCGTATGACACACGGCCAGGATATTATGGTTATTATGCATTTGTTATTGGTGGACTTTTTACTAGTGTAAATGGTATTATTTGTAATAATATTGCAAAAACTTATGATGGAATAAATTGGATTTCATTTGGTTCTGGAACAAATGGTATTATAAATTGTGTAGCATATGACTCAAAAAAAAATTATTATATTGGTGGAGAATTTACTATTGTTGGAGGAAAACCAATAAAGTATTTTGCAAAATGGAATGATAGTGGTAGTTATTGGGAATCTTTAAATGCAAATGTAAATTCAAAAAGAGAAGGGGATCGTGATGATTTCAGTTATGTATCTACTATTGTTGTTGATTCAAATGATAATATTTATATTGGTGGTAACTTTATATATGTTGGAGGTGTAGAAGTAAATAGTATTGCAAAATATGATGGAACTGTCTGGTCAGGATTTGCTGGAGGAGTGTATCAATTATACAGAAACTTCTTATTAAATGGAACTGTACAATCAATAGCGTTTGATTTTAATAATAATTTATATGCAGCAGGTGAGTTTGATTATGTAAAAAATGACCCAAATCTACCAATATATTATTACGATTATGAAGTAGTTAATGGTAAACGATGTTTGTCGATTGTAAAATGGGATGGTACAAAATGGATCCCAATTGGAGAAAAGAATTATTCTTTTTCTGATACATTATACTATACATCTACGATATACTCTATTACATTTGATTATAATAATAATTTATATATAGGTGGTGGATTTTTGATAAAAATAGATGAAGAAGAAAAAATAATAGCAAAAAATGTTGCAAGATGGGATGGAACTATATGGGATGGATTAGATTATGAAAATTCAGTGGTTACTCCTGATCCTTTTTACTATTTTTTCGACATCATTTATACAGTTAAATATAATTCATATGGAAATACCATATATGTAGGAGGTAGTTTTTCTTCTTTAGGTAGAAATTTAGTTAAAAATATTGCAAGATGGGATGGTAACTCTTGGGTAGCTGTACAAGAAGGATTTAATAATGCAGTCAGGTGTATTTTTGTTCCTTATTTTGGATATTCTTCTGTTATATTAGTAGGAGGGGTTTTTACTGCAGCTGGTATTATTCCACTAAATAAGATTTCAACTGTGTATAATGTATTAGAAAACTATCTTGTAAATACAGATGGAACTAAGTTGTATTTAAAATATTTTAGTGATGCAAATTCTAAAACTAATATAATAAAATATAATCCAAATTTAAAATCGTTTGTACAAGTTAATTAAATATATAATTAAAAATATATTTTTAATTATATTTGATAGAAAAGGTAATGACAACCTTTTATTTTGACACTTCCGCGAAGAAATAAATTATTAATTTTTATATAATATATTTATTTACACCTTTGAACATTATAATCCGCACTTTGTGTGGATAGTGTTCAAATGCAATGTTAGAGATAAATCAATTAAGACGCACGCTTTGAGTGCGAACTTAAATGTTCATTGGTGTAATTGAACCAAATTCTAAATCTAAATTTAAAAATAAGGGTTTATCTCTTAATGCTACTGGGAATAGACTTGTATAGTCTGTTAAATTTATAGTTACAGGAAGAAGCAAAGCATTAAAATTTTGTGGAGTTGGTGCTAATTGACTATCTATTGCTTGTTGTACTTGCTGTCCAAAATATTGGTATGCTGGAGTAGACCAAGTTGAATCTTGTACAATTGCGTTTGCAACTTTTGGAGCTAAGTAATCAGGATGTCCTTGTGCAAGAAATAATAAACCAGTATTATTTAATGTAGTAGCATCTATTTTTATATTGACAAATACACTACCCCAAGATTGTTTTTTTTCCACTTTAGGTTTTGTTAAAAGTGATTGTAAATTACGTTGATTGAATGCGTTTATATAATTTTCTGCGTCTGATACTACAGCTAGGTTTTTTTCAGTAGAAAGCTGGTTATGTTTTTCATGTGATAGCTTAGACATTTATATTATATATATATATAAAATTTTTCTAAATATATTTTTTCTGAAAATATATTTTTTTCTGAAAATATATTTTTTTCTGAAAATATATTTTCTAAAAGTTTCATCTACTAAAGGATATTTCAAAATAACAAGTTTGAATTACTCCATAATTGCCAGTAAAATTACTTAAATCATTTGTTGAAATTGTAAAAACTACAAACTGATTATTATTACCATTAGTTACAGCTGATAATAATGATTTATCTATTAAATTTTGAAAAAAACTAGCTGCAAATGGATTTGATGGATTTTTATTTGATGCATCAAAAATTTTTCCATTTATTACTTTAGGTGCAAGAAACCGTCTAAATAATGATGTTGGAAAAATGATTCCTTTACTTGGATTACTTAAACTTGTCTGGTCTACAAGAAAACTACATGTATTATTATTTAATATTTTTATATTCATTACATTTATAATATTTGCTTTGATAAAATTTCTAAGGTATACAATATCATGTTCCGATTGTAAATTATTTGTCATATATATATTAAAATATTATATATTATATATTTAATTTCAAATATAATAGCAGAAAGATTTATATAATAATTTTTAAATTCATTATTTATAATATTCGTTTTATAAATATTTTTTTATATTTTTTATATCTAATATTATAATAGATTATGTATAATATTAATAGATGTGGTGCAAATTTGTCAAAAAAAACTATTATTTGTGGTTCGCAAGGTTCAACTGGTCCTAGTGGTTCTACTGGTCCTAGTGGTCCTACTGGTCCTACTGGTCTTACTGGTTCTCAAGGTATTCAAGGTATTCAGGGAAATACTGGCCCCCAAGGTCAACCTGGTCAGTCTTCTACTTTTTATAATTATTTAACAAGTTCAAATACTATTAATCCAGTTCCTGAACATGGTTATATTCAATGGCAAAATGAAGTTCAATCTGATTCGCAACATATTAGTGTTTCAGCTTTTGATATTTTAGGTAATGATGTTGAAGTTTTATTGGGTTCATTAAATGTTGGTGATTTAATTCTTTTACAAGACAAAAATAACAGCAATAATTATCAAAAATGGGATATTTTATCAGTTAATGTAATCCCTAATGAATATATTTATTATGGTGTCTCACTTGTCATATCTACATTTGAATTTCCGAATAATTCCCAAGTATTGTTAATTCTTCAGTCTATAGGGCCTGTAGGTCCTACAGGTTCTCAAGGTCCTACAGGTTATCAAGGGTCAACAGGTTCTCAAGGCTCAACAGGTTCTCAAGGGTCAACAGGTTCTCAAGGGTCAACAGGTTCTCAAGGGTCAACAGGTGCTAGAGGTATTCAAGGTCCTACAGGACCAGTAGCACCTATAGTAGATCAAAGCAGATTATCTCTATATGAGAGTTTTTATGATTTTTATGAATTAAATAACTTTACATTAACTGCACCTTCTTCTATTATGGCACCTCAGTACTATAATATACAAATTAATCCTTTAATAAATGCTGATATTTATAGCGATTTGAATAGTAATCTAACTGGAAGAGCTGAAGAACGACCCATTCTAATTAATTCTTTTATATATAATGAGAATGATAGAGGTGGTGATTATCTTATTGGTGCTTTTGTTATTGGTGGACTTTTTATTAGTGCAAATGGTATTATTTGTAATAATATTGCAAAAACTTATGATAAACAAAGGTGGATTTCATTTGGTTCTGGAGCAAATAATATTATAAATTGTGTAGCATATGACTCAAAAAATAATTATTATATTGGTGGAGAATTTACTATTGTTGGAGGAAAACCAATAAAGTATTTTGCAAAATGGAATGATAGTGGTAGTTATTGGGAATCTTTAAATGCAAATATAAATTCAAAAAGAGAAACGTCTATTTATGATTTTAGTTATGTATCTACTGTTGTTGTTGATTCAAATGATAATATTTATATTGGCGGTTCTTTTATATATGTTGGAGGTGTAGAAGTAAATGGTATTGCAAAATATGATGGAACTGTCTGGTCAGGATTTGCTGGAGGAGTGTACAGGTATGAATTCTCATCTGGCAACTTATTTGATGGAATTGTATATTCAATTGCGTTTGATTCTAATAATAATTTATATGCAGGAGGTGAGTTTAATTATGTAAAAATTGACCCAAATCTACCAATATATGCTGAAAATTTTGAAGTATTTAATGGTAAACGTGTTTATCCGATTATAAAATGGGATGGTACAAAATGGACCCCAATTGGAGAAGAGAAATATTATATTTCTAATATAATATACTCTATTGCATTTGATAATAATAATAATTTATATATAGGTGGTAATTTTTCGATAACAATAGATGAAGAAGAAAAAACAATAGCAGTAAATGTTGCAAAATTGGATGGAACTATATGGGATGGATTAGATTATGAAAATTCAGTGTCTCCTTACGCAGTTTACTCCTTCACCGTTTTTGCACTTAAATATAATTCATCAGAAAAATCCATATATGCAGGAGGTAGTTTTTCTTCTTTAGGTAGAAATTTAGTTAAAAATATTGCAAGATGGGATGGTAACTCTTGGGTAGCTCTAGAAGAAGGATTTAATGCTCAAGTCAGGTGTCTTTCTCAGTATGGAGAATCTACAGGAATGTTAGTAGGAGGTTTATTTACTGCATCTGGTCTGATTCCACTAAATAAGATTGCATGGATTGGTGGTATAATAAAACAGAACTATCTTATAAATACAGATGGAACTAAGTTGTATTTAAAATATTTTAATGATGCAAATTCTAAAACTAATATAATAAAATATAATCCAAATTTAAAATCGTTTGTACAAGTTAATTAAATGCGTTTATATAATTTTGTGCTTCTGATACTACAGCTAGTTTTTTTAAGTAGAAACCTGGTTATACTTTTCATGTGATAGATTAGGCATTTATATTATATATAAAATTTTTCAAAATATATTTTTCTGAAAATATATTTTCTAAAAGTTTCATCTACTAAAGGATATTTCAAAATAACAAGTTTGAATTACTCCATAATTGCCAGTAAAATTACTTAAATCATTTGCGGAAATTGTAAAAACTACAAACTGATTATTATTACCATTAGTTACAGCTGATAATAATGATTTATCTATTAAATTTTGAAAAAAACTAGCTGCAAATGGATTTGATGGATTTTTATTTGATGCATCAAAAATTTTTCCATTTATTACTTTAGGTGCAAGAAACCGTCTAAATAATGATGTTGGAAAAATGATTCCTTTACTTGGATTACTTAAACTTGTCTGGTCTACAAGAAAACTACATGTATTATTATTTAATATTTTTATATTCATTACATTTATAATATTTGCTTTGATAAAATTTCTAAGGTATACAATATCATCTTCCGATTGTAAATTATATCTCATATATATATTAAAATATTATATATTATATATTTAATTTCAAATATAATAGCAGAGAGATTTATATAATATTTTTTTATATTTTTTATATCTAATATTATAATAGATTATGTATAATAATATTAATAGATGTGGTCCAAATTTGTCAAAAAAAACTATTATTTGTGGTTCGCAAGGTTCAACTGGTCCTAGTGGTTCTACTGGTCCTAGTGGTCCTACTGGTCCTACTGGTCCTATAGGTCCAAAGGGTCAACCAGGACAGTCTTCTAGCTTTTATAATTATTTAGCAAGTTCAAATACTATTAATCCAGTTCCTGCAAATGGTTATATTCAATGGCAAAATGAGGTTCAATCTGATTCACAACATATTAGTGTTTCAGCTTTTGATATTTTAGGCAATGATGTTGAAGTTTTATTGGGTTCATTAAATGTTGGTGATTTAATTCTTTTACAAGACAAAAATAACAGCAATAATTATCAAAAATGGGATGTTTTATCAGTTACTGTAATCCCTAATGAATATATTTATTATGGTGTCTCACTTGTCATATCTACATTTGAATTTCCGAATAATTCCCAAGTCTTGTTAATTATTCAGTCGAGAGGAATACAAGGGGATACTGGTGCCACAGGTATTCAAGGTCCTACAGGTATTCAAGGTACTACAGGTATTCAAGGTTCCACTGGTCCTACAGGTTCTAATGGTGAACAAGGTCTTGCAGGGTCAACAGGCATTCAAGGTCCTACAGGTTCTAATGGTGAACAAGGTCTTGCAGGGTCAACAGGCATTCAAGGTCCTACAGGTTCTAATGGTGAACAAGGTCTTGCAGGGTCAACAGGCATTCAAGGTCCTACAGGTTCTAATG
>Ga0214921_10001291_pt1 | contig 43217 bp, 41 predicted proteins | sample LL1505_MetaG_FD_177992 | JGI IMG/M metagenome (GOLD analysis project Ga0214921, IMG submission 177992) | Freshwater microbial communities from Lake Lanier, Atlanta, Georgia, United States - LL-1505 | ecosystem: Environmental > Aquatic > Freshwater > Lake | place: USA: Georgia | collected...
AGCACCAGCGCAATCACGGTCACCGCAAAGATAGCGAAGGTGTACTCGCCGGTGACCGACTTGGCAAGCCCGATGGGCAAAAAGCCAGCCGCCGTGATCAGCGTGCCCGTGAGCATGGGCATGGCCGTGACTTCATAGGCGAAGGTGGCGGCGCGGTCCTTGTCGTAGCCCTCTTCCATCTTGCGCACCATCATTTCTACCGCAATGATGGCGTCGTCCACCAGCAAACCCAGCGCAATGATGAGCGAGCCCAAAGATATTTTGTGCAGGCCGATATTGAAGTAATCCATCGCGAGAAAGGTTACTGCCAGCACCAGCGGAATGGTGATGCCCACCACCAGCCCCGGCCGCATATCAACGTAATAACGCTTCCACAGCGGCAGTGCTGCGGCGTTCTCGCGCTTGTGCAGACCCAAGCTGATGACGCTAACCGCCAGCACGATGAGTACCGCCTCAATCAGCACACTGATGAACTCATTGACCGAACTCGTCACCGCCCTTGGCTGGTCTTGCAGCTGCACCAGCTTGATGCCGACTGGCAGACTGGCTTCCAGGCCGGCGCGCATCTGGGTCAATGCCTTGCCCAGGCGCACGATGTCGCCGCCCTTGACCATGGAGACACCCATAGCCACGACTTGACGGCCTTGGTGATGCACCTTAATCGACGCGGGGTCAGCGTAACCACGGTAAATTTGCGCAATGTCCCCAAGCCGGGTCTGGCTGCCAGAGCCGCCCCGAACAGGCATCGCCTTAATCTGCTCAACAGTCTGAAACTGCCCGCCCACACGAATCTGCAGCACGTCATCGCTTGACTGCAGTGAACCCGCGAACTGAACCGCGTTTTGCTGTGCAAGCTGGTTAAACACCTGGTTGATATCCAGCCCCAGCTGAACCTGCGACTTGGAAATATCAATGAATATTTTTTCGTCCTGTGCGCCAAAAATCTCAACCTTTGCAACGTCCTTGACTCTCAGCAATTGCTGGCGCAACTGGTCGGCAATGGTTTTGACTTCGGCGTTACTAAAGCCGTCAGACTCCAGTGCGTAAATGATGCCGTAGACATCGCCGAACTCGTCATTGAAAAAAGGTCCCTGAACGCCGGCCGGCAAGGTATGCCTGATGTCGCCGATCTTTTTTCGCACCGAATACCAGACCCCGGCCACCTCACTGGGTTTGGAATAGTCCTTTAATTCCAGAATGATCTGCGACTCACCCGGCTTTGAGTAGCTGCGGATCTTGTCGGCGTAGGGCACCTCCTGCAAGCTGTGCTCGATCTTGGCCGTGACCTGCTCGGCCATTTGCTGCGTGGTGGCGCCCGGCCACATCGTGCGCAGGACCATGACACGAAACGTGAAGGGCGGGTCTTCGTCCTGGCCCAATTGGAAATAAGTAAAGCCCCCCATCAGCATCAACACCACCATGAGGTAGCGCGTCAGTGGCCGGTGGTCCAGTGCCCAACGGGACAAATTAAAACTGCTAGACGCCTCTGGCTTAGCCGCGGGCGCGGCATCGCGACTTGTTTCGGTTTTCATGCAATGCTCACTTTGCAGCATGGCTTGGGGTGGCAATGCCCGGGGCCACAGACATAGGCACTGCTACAGGCACACCGGAAGCTGAAGCCCCTGATGCCGGCGGCTGGTACAGCCTGACTTTCTGGCCCGGCGTCAGCACATGCACCCCCGCGGTCACCACCTGCATGCCGGGCGCCAGCCCGGCGGTGATCACCGCGAGGTTGCCGTCGGCCGTTGCCACTTGAACGTCTTGTGCCCGTACCGTCATGCTGGCCGGCTCGAGCACCCAGACCGAAATGCCCTGGCCTTCTTTGCGCAGCGCGGCAATCGGCAGCTTGATAACCGGCAAGCGCCGCGCCTGGTCGGCCAGCTGGCCTCCGACGGTGACCGTGACAGTGGCTCCAAGGGCCGGCGGCTTTTGGCCAGCGTTCAGGCTGGCCTTGACCTGGTAGGTTCGGGTGGTCGGGTCGGCACTGGCCGCCACTTCACGCACCTTGGCCTCCAATGGCGTATTGAGCGGCCACACCAGCACCTTCACCGGCAAACCCACCCGCATGGCACCCAATCTTGCATCCGGCACCGAAAACACTACATCGCGGGCGCCGTCGGCGGCAATTTTAAAAACTGTCATGCCCGGGGTCACCACCTGGCCGGCTTCGGCTTCAACGGCCGTGAGCACCCCCGCCACGTCGGCCTTGAGCAGCGCATAACCGGCCTGGTTGAGTTGTGCATTGAGTTGCGACTGCGCCTGCTCGAATTGCGACTGCGATGAACTCAAAGTGGCCTCGCGTTTGTCCATTTCGGCGCTGCTGATGAAGTTTTGCTTGCGTAAATCCTTGTAGCGCTCCAGCTCGGCCGCGGCCAAATCACGGTTAGTTTTCGCGGCCGCCGTTTGCGAACGCGCAGCGTCCACGGCCAGCTGGTAGTCCTGCGGGTCCAGCCGCGCCAACACCTGCCCGGCTTTGACCTGCTGGCCAAGCTCTGCCTGGCGGGCAACCATCTTGCCGCCCACCCTGAAAGCCAACCTCGATTCAAGCTGCGCACGGATTTCTCCGGTGTACTCACTTTGCACGGCAAAATCATCTGCGCCCACGGTGATGGTTTTGACGGCCCGTACCAGCTCTTCAACGGCCGCCGGCTTGGAGCATCCCAGCACCAAAACCGACGCGCTCAGTGCCATGCCGAGGGTGTATTTACGCATGTTTATTTTTCCTGCTTATTACCAAGGGATTCAAAAGATAACTTTCCGGGGCAAACCGTCAGTTACTGACTCATGGGTTATTAGATCAGAGATTGGGGCGAACTGTACCCCTGCGACAATTCAAACCCGAAGGATTCAAAGCCCATTCAGACGGCCGGTCAAAGAGAATCCTAAAGAAATATGAACCCAACAAATACGAAGCACTACGAGAACTTCCCTGTGGCCTCAGTGCTTTGCCCAGCGCCTCTGCGCCCGGCCGTCAAAGCCATCTACCTTTTCGCCCGTACCGCCGACGACCTGGCTGACGAGGGCGACGCCAGCCCGGACCAAAGATTGAAAATGCTGGCGCTTTATAAAGCGGACCTCATGGCCTGCGCGCAGGGTCAAAGCGGCTCTGGCAACTGGCCGGGCGTGTTCGCGGCACTGGCCCCGCAACTGCGCCAATGGCAATTGCCCCTGAACCTACTGAGCGACTTGCTCAGCGCTTTCGAACAAGACGTCTACACCACTCGCTACAGCGAACAGGCTGGGCTGCTCGACTATTGCCGCCGATCAGCCAACCCGGTTGGCAGGTTGCTGCTGCACCTGTACGGCGTCAAGGACGCTGAATCCCTGAGACAAAGCGACTGCATTTGCAGCGCGCTGCAACTCATCAACTTCTGGCAAGACCTTAGCGTGGACCTGCCGCGAGGTCGCATTTACCTGCCGGCCGACATGCAAGCTCGTCACGGCGTGAGTCCGGACGATCTACTGAACGGCACTGCCTCAGCCGGCAGCTGCGCGCTGGTGGCCGAGGGCGTAGCCTGGGCGCAGCGCTTGATGCTCGAAGGCGCACCGCTGGTTCGCCGCGTGCCAGGCCGCGCCGGCTGGGAACTTCGCCTGGTGGTTCAAGGCGGCCTGCGCATCGCCGAGCGCATTGCCCAGCTGGACTTTGCAACCCTGCGCCAGCGCCCCGTCATTGGCCGGCGCGACGCCCTGGTCATGGCCTGGCGCACGCTCTGGATGTAGCCGCCCCGCCCTCACAACGCGGCCGCACTTGCGGCGACAATCCAGCGCATGAATCCAGAACAGTACGTCCAGCAAAAAGCCGCCGCCTCAGGCAGCAGCTTTTATTACGCATTCCTGTTTCTGCCCAAAGACAGGCGCGCCGCCATCACCGCCTTTTATGCGTTTTGCCGCGAGATCGACGACGTTGTCGATGAAGTCACCGACCCCGGCGTGGCCGGCACCAAACTCGCCTGGTGGCAAACCGAAGTCGGCAAGGCCTTTGCCGGCCAGCCTACGCACCCGGTGATGCAGGCGCTGATGCCCTGGACCGCGGTCTACGGCATATCGGCGCCACATTTGCTGGCCGTCATCGAAGGCTGCCAGATGGACCTGGCGCAAAACCGCTACCTCGACTACCCTGCCCTGACGCGCTACTGCCACTTGGTCGCCGGCATCGTGGGAGAAGTGGCGGCGCGCATTTTCGGCCAAACCGACCCGGCCACCACGGCCTACGCACACAAGCTGGGGCAAGCCTTTCAGCTGACAAACATCATCCGCGACGTCGGAGAAGACGCGCTGCGCGGGCGCATCTACCTGCCCGTCAGCGAATTGCAGCAGTTTGACGTCAAGGTGCACGAAATTCTGAAGCGCGAATACTCCCCCCGCTTCAATGCGCTGATGGAGTTTCAAACCCGGCGCGCGCTGGCGCTGTACGACGAAGCTCTGGCCGGCTTGCCAGCTTCAGACTGGCGCGCACAAAAACCGGGCCTCATGATGGCCAGCATCTACCGCAGCTTGCTGCGCGAGATCCAGACAGACGGCTACCAGGTGCTGCACCAGCGCGTGAGCCTGACGCCGCTGCGCAAGTTCTGGCTGGCCTGGAAAACCCAGGCCTTCGGGCGCGTAGCGTAAGGCCCTAGGGATGAAAGTAGCCATCGTCGGTGCCGGCTGGGCAGGTTGCGCCGCTGCCGTCGAAGCCACGCGGCTGGGCCACAGCGTCACCCTGTTTGAAAGCGCCCGCATGGCGGGCGGTCGGGCCAGGCGCGTGGACAGCAGCGTCCAGGGCCAGCCGCTGGCACTGGACAACGGGCAACACATCCTGATAGGCGCTTACACCGAGACTCTGCGCCTCATGCAAACCTTGGGTGTGGACCCGGCCAGCAGCTTTATCACGCTGCCGCTGCGGCTGCAGTTCCCGGGCGGCGACGGCCTGGCATTGCCGCGGTCTGCCGTGCTGGCGGCCTGGCCCAACGGGCCGCGCTGGCCGTCGGCTTGGCAAGCGGCCTGGGGCATTGCGCGCGCACGTGGCTGGACCTGGGGCGACAAGGCTTCGCTGCTGCGGCTGGCGCTGCACTGGCAGGCTGCCGGCTTTGTTTGCGCGCCTGGCATGTCGGTGGCAGCGCTCTGCAAGGGCTTGTCGCCGCGCGCCATGCGCGGGCTGGTTGAGCCGCTGTGCGTGTCCGCGCTCAACACCCCGGCCGAGCGCGCCTGTGCACAGGTTTTCTTGCGCGTGCTGAAGGACTCGCTGTTCAGCCAGCCCGGCGGCGCCGACCTGTTGCTGCCCCGCGTGGACCTCAGCGCCCTGCTGCCCGAGGCCGCACTGGTCTGGCTGACCGAACGCGGGCCGGCGCCGCGGATGGGCGCGCGGGTTCAAACGCTGGTGCGGTGCGCAACTGGCTGGCGGCTAAGCGCATCAGGCAGCGCGGGCGCTGACGACATTGAAGAAAATTTTGACGCCGTGCTGCTGGCCTGCCCGCCACCAGAGGCAGCGCGGCTTGCGGCCGGCAAGGACGTCAACGCCGACTGGGCCACCCATGCCGCCAGCCTGCAACACGAGTCAATTGCCACGGTCTATGCACGCCTGACCTCGCCCCCAGCCCAAGCAAACAGCCTGGCGCAGCCCATGCTGGCCTTGCATGGCAGTGCCGATGCGCCGGCCCAGTTTGTGTTTGACCGCGGCCAGTTAGGCGGCCCGGCCGGCCTGCTGGCCTTTGTGGTCAGCGCCAGCGTGGGCGACAAGGCCCTCATAAGCGCGCAGGTGCTGGCGCAAGGCCAGGCGCAGCTCGGGCTCGAGCTAGATCTGGTGCAAACCATTGTGGAAAAACGGGCTACGTTTGCCTGCACGCCCGGCTTGCTGCGGCCCGCGGCGCAAATCGCGCCCGGCCTGCTGGCCTGCGGCGACTATGTGGCCGGGCCCTACCCGGCCACGCTTGAAGGCGCGGTGCGCTCGGGTCTGCACGCTGCCCGGCTGCTGAAGGCCTAGCCCTTGCGGGACATAGCCCGCACTTGCAATTGCGCCGGTCTGTTCAGACAGCGTGCCAGCCAAGCGGCGGTGGCAGGACAAGCCGCCATCAAGTCAGGCGCCGGCTTCAACCAGGCCAGAACCGAGGCCACGGCAATGTCGGCCACTGTGAAGCGCTCGCCCGCCAGGTAAGCCCCGCCAGCGCTGTGCGCTGCCAAGTGCTGCTCGATCACGCCCAACGGCCCGGTCATTCGGCGCGCCGCCTCTGCCGCCAGCTCGGGCTTGCGCCTGTCGGCGGGCATCACCAGCGTGTGCATCAAAATAGTCAGCGCGTCTTTTTCGCACTCAGTGACGACCCAGAAAGTCCAGCGCAAGATCTCGGCGCTTTCTGCCTTGGTCTGGGCGGCCAGGTTCAGACCGTCTGGGCCTCTGAATTGTTCGGCCAAATACAGGGCGCAGGCCATGGACTCCCACACCACCACACCCTCGTCTTGCAGCACCGGAATATGGCCGTTCGGGTTCAGCGCTAAAAACTCGGGCGTGTGGGTGGCACCGTCTTGGTAGTGCAGCGGCACGTGCTCAAAGGACAGACCCAGTTCAAGCGCCACCCACAGGGGACGCGAGGCGCGAGAGGCGGCAATACCGTGAATCTTCAAACTCATAAGGTCTCTTTCTTGCAAATTAAGGAAATTAGCCCAGCTTAAAACAAGGCGGTCAACTCAGCCAAACTGCGAACAGTTTCATGCGGCTCGGCCGCATGCGGCCACAGCTTGTCTTCGCGATTGATCCAGGCCGTCTGCATGCCGCAGGCCAACGCGGCCAGTACGTCCAGCTCCGCGTCGTCGCCAATGTGCAGCACCTCTTCCGGGGGTACGCCGGCGGCATCTGCGGCCGCCTCAAAAATACGCCGGTCCGGCTTGCCCACGCCGAACACCTGCGCACTAAAACCGGCCTTGAAGTAGCTCGCCAGCCCGACACGCGCCAAGTCGGCATTGCCGTTGGACAACGCGACCAAGGGAAAGCGTGCCGACAAAAAAGTCAGCGCAGGCAGCACGTCGTCAAACAGCGTGACGCGGTTTCGTTCGTCAAAAAACACCTCAAAAGCCGGCTCCGCCAGCGCGCCGTCTTCGCCGCAACGCATCAAGGCCAGGCGTATTTGTGCCAGCCGCAAGTTGCTCAGCTGGTGCAGCAACTCGGGCTGGGATGCCATTACCTCATGGCGCAACGCCAGGCGGGCCGCGGGGTCGGCAAACAGGGCGCTGGCACGGGGGGCATGCCCTAGCAGGAAGTGCTGCAAAGCTTGTTCGGCGCGCTCAATGGTCGGCCAGATGGGCCAGAGGGTGTCGTCCAGGTCCAAAGTAATGGCACTGATTTTTTGAAGGTTCAACATAGGTAGTGGAGAATATCCCACATGAGCTTTTCCAAAGAACCCGAATTCACCCACGGTAAGGTACCCGCCAGTGGCGCCAGTACCGGCGTGCTGTACTGCAACTTGGGCACCCCCGACGCACCCACCGCCCCGGCACTGCGCCGTTATCTGGCCGAATTTTTAAGCGATCAGCGCGTGGTCGAGATACCCCGCCCCATCTGGTGGCTGATCCTGCACGGCATCATCTTGCGGCTGCGCCCCAAAAAGTCAGCGGCTAAATACGCCAGCATCTGGACGGCCAAAGGCTCGCCCCTGAAAGTCTGGACCGACAAGCAGTCCCAGTTGCTCGGCCAAGCCCTGCAATCTCGCGGCCATTACGTGGCCACGCGCTACGCCATGCGCTACGGCAATCCGTCCATCGCTTCCCAGCTCGAGGTCTTCAAAGACCAGGGCATCACGCGCGTGCTCATCGTGCCGGCCTACCCCCAGTACAGCGCCACCACCACCGCCAGCTTGTTTGACGCTGTCTACACCTGGGCCGCCAAAGTCCGGCGCCTGCCCGAATTTCGCTTCATCAACCACTACCACAACGACGACGGCTACATCGCCGCCCTCGCCAACCGGGTGCGCGCCCACTGGGACTTGCACGGCCAGGCTGAGCAACTGGTGATGAGCTTTCATGGCGTACCCCAGCGTACCCTTGAGCTGGGTGACCCCTACCACTGCGAGTGCTACAAAACTGCCCGCCTGTTGGCTGAGTCACTGGGTCTGACCAAAGACCGCTACACCGTGACATTTCAGTCCCGCTTTGGCAAAGCCAAATGGCTACAGCCCTACACCGAACCCACGCTGGTGATCATGGCCGAGGCCGGTGTCAAAAAGGTCGACGTCATTTGCCCGGGATTTACCGGCGACTGCCTGGAAACGCTGGAAGAAATCAACGATGAAGCCCGCGAAGCCTTTATGCACGCCGGCGGCGAGATTTTTCACTACATCGCCTGCCTGAACGACAGCCCCCAGTGGGCGCAAGGCCTGGCCAGTATTTGCGAGCAGCATCTCAGCGGCTGGCCCAGCCAGGCTGCGCCGGACGCCCCAGCGCTGGAGCAAAGCCGGGCCAACGCACTGGCCCAAGGCGCAGCCAACTAAACCATACCGGCCGGCGGCCACTGCAAACGGATGCGGGTGCCCCGCCCATCAGCACACGGGCTGGTCAAGGACAGCGCTGCACCGTGCTGGCGGGCGATTTCCTGCACGATGGCCAAACCCAGGCCGCTGCCGCGCATGGCGGCCGCGTCAGCCCGGTAAAAGCGCTCAAACACATGGGGCTGGTGGCGCGCCGCAATGCCGACACCCGCGTCCTCAACTTCCAACCAACCCGCACCCACCCGCACCGTCACCGCCACGCCGCCACCGGCATGCACCAACGCGTTGTCCACCAGGTTGCGCAAGGCCTCTTGCACCAGCAAGGGCATGCCCAGTACCTGACTTTCAGGAACGCTGGTTTCAAAACCCAGGTCTTGCTGATGGGTCTGCGCCTGGTGCCACATGGACTGCGTCACCTCGCGCGCCAGCGCCACCAGCGCCACCTTTTGCGGCACCTCCATATCCGGGGCGTGTTCGGCCCGTGTGAGCGCCAGCAGTTGCTCGGTCAGGTGCACCGCCTTGTCGGTGGTGTGCACTGCCGCACGCACTGCTGCGTTAGCTTCAGGCTCCGGAATTTGGCGCTCGGCCAATGCCAGCTGCGTTTTGAGCACCGTCAGCGGTGTACGCAACTGGTGCGCAGCGTTGTCTAAAAACCGTTTCCGAATATCAATCAAACGGCCCAGCCGCTGCACGTAGCTGTTGAGCGTGTCAATCAAGGGTTGCAGCTCACGCGTGTTATGCGCCGGCGTGATGGCCGAAGCGTCAGATTCATCGCGTTCCGCCAGTTGCAGTCGAAAAGCCTCCAGCGGCCGCATCGCCACATGAATACCCCAACCCACCAGGCCCATGGTCACCAGCAGCAGCAAACCCTGGATGGCCAGCGTGTCACGCAAGATGTGCTGCGTCAGTAACTGGCGGGCCTCCAGAGTCTCCGCCACCCGCACCGTGATCAGCTTGGTGGCCGGCGCCTGCACGGGCGTGCCGGGGCTGTCCACCAGCACGTGGCGCAAGCTGGTCAGGCGCACCGGCTGGCCGCGCAACAAAGCGTCTTCAAAACTCACCAGCGAAAAAAACTGCACCTCTTGCGACAGCGCCACCGGCGAAGGCAGGTCCGCGTCACCGGCCAGGGTACGGCCTTGGTCGTCCTCAATTTTGTAAAACAGGCGCGACCCGATGTGATTTTCAAACAAGTAACCCGCCGCCCGCAGCACGTCCACGCGCAAGGTCTGGTTTTCGAGCCGTATTTCTTCGGCCAGCGTTCGCGCTGCCAGGTACAAAGAGCGGTCATAAGCCTGGTTGGCCGACTCCACAGCGCGCCCGTAGGACACATAAGCGCCCACCCCAATGAGCACAAACAAAGGCAGCAAAATCAGCAGCAGCAAGCGCTGGCGCAAAGAGTTCATGGCTGGCCCGGCCTGGTGATGGCGCTCATGCCGTGTCTTTGTCGCTGAGCATGTAACCCAGGCCGCGCAAGGTGTTGATGCGCAGGCGCCGTGCCGGCGCAACGCCCGACGGCGGCAAAGGAGTTTCTATTTTTTTGCGCAAGCGGTAGATCAACACCTCCACCGCGTCCAACTCGGCCGGCGCGTCTGAAAACACCCGCGCATGCAACTGCTCTTTGCTCACCACGCGGTGGGCAGACTCCAGCAGGGTCTTCAGCGCCGAGGTCTCGCGCGGCGTGAGTGCCAGCGGCTGGTCATGCAACAAAAAATGCTGGTCATTCCCGTCCCACTGCAACGGGCCAACGCCCCACTGCGTCCACTGCATTTGCCGGGGCCGGCGCATCAAAGCCTGCACACGCGCCTCAAACTCGCTCACTTCAAAGGGTTTGGGCAGGTAGTCGTCGGCGCCCACATTCAAGCCCAGTACCCGGTCGGCCACACTGGCACGCGCGGTCAAAATCATCACCGGCACCGCATCGGCCCGCTGCCGCAGCGCCTGCAGCACCGACAGACCATCGCGCCCGGGCAGGTTCAAGTCCAACAACACCAATTTAAACCGGTGCCCCGCCTGCAACTGTGCATCGGCCGACTCGCCGTCTGGCGCAAACGCCACCTGCAAACCCAGTTGGCGCAAAGCCGTACCCAGCCAGAGCGAGAGCTCGGGCGTGTCTTCTACCAATAAAACGTGGGCACTAGGGGTTATCACTGAATCAAATTGAAAGGCGTTTGACAGCTTGGCCGCCATATTTAAAGCAAACTGCTTAGGTCTTGGCGCACTATGCCCCAAGCCCAACAACGATCATTTTCACTCAGGAGACCGACATGACTATTTCCAAACGCGATTTCTTGTCCATGGGCGGCGCATTGGGCGCTGGCCTGGCACTGCCGGCTTGGGCTCAGGCCAAGCCATTGTTTGACACCATCAACATGTTTGTACCCGCAGCCCCCGGCGGCGGCTGGGACGGCACGGCCCGCTCTATCGAGCGCGCAGCCAAGGCCAGCGGCCTGGTCGGCAACTTCCAGTTTGAGAACGTCGGCGGCGCCGGCGGCATGATCGGCCTGCCACGCTTTGTGAACCAGCGCAAAGGCCAGGGCAACAGCCTGATGGTCGGCGGCTCTGTGATGGTCGGGGCAGGCATCACCAACAAAAGCCCGGTCACCATGCGCAGTGTTGTGCCCTTGGCCCGCTTGACCGAAGAGTCCAGTGTTGTCGTGGTGCCATCCGGCGGCAAAATCAAAACCTGGAACGAACTGGTGGCTGCCCTCAAGGCCAACCCCAAAGCCGTGTCCGTGGCTGGCGGCAGCGCTGGCGGTACAGACCACATCGTGCTGGGCCTGATGATCAAAGCTCTGGGCCACAACCCGCGTGAAGCCGCTTACGTTGCCTTTGCAGGTGGCGGTCCGGCCAACGCCGCTATTTTGGGCAACCAGGTCACCGCCGGCATTTCGGGCTACTCAGAGTTTGAAGACCAAATCACAGCCGGCCGCATGATCCCGCTGGCTGTCTCAGGCAACGTCCGGATCCCCGGCGTCAACGTGCCCACCCTGCGCGAACTCGGTCTGAATGTGGCGGTGGCCAACTGGCGCGGTGTGTTCGCTGCTCCTGGAGTGACTGCGGCCCAGCGCGACAAGCTGATCGAGTTGATGAGCAAACTGAACCAGTCAGCCGCCTGGCAACAAGAGCTGGTCACCCGCAAATGGACCGGGGTGTACCTGGCTGACCAACCTTTCGAGCGCGAGATCGACAAGGACATCTCCGACACCGAAGGCGTGCTGAAAGACCTGGGCCTGGCATGACGCCTTTTCGACTCGCCCTTTGCCTCTTAGCGCTGGGGCTGGTCGGAGCCTGGCAGGTGACTCTCATACCCGAGTCGCCTATTCAGATGCCCGTGGGCCCCATCCTCACCCCTGCGGTGGTGGTGGGCGTCTTGCTGGTGATTGCGCTGGTGTATGGCCTGAGCGCCTGGCGCGGCCGTCAGGTGGATGCCGTGCTGGGCGAAGACGGTCATCCCCTGCCCGGAGCCAACCTGCGCATGATCATGCTGCTGGGCGGCGGCGTGGCCTTCGTCTTGCTGGCCGTGCCTTTGGGCTTTGTCATCCCGGCCACCTTGTGCGGCATGGGTGTGGCGCGCGCTTTTGACGAACCGCTGGGCTGGCGCTCGGCCCTGGTGTGCGGCAGCATCGCCCTGATCTTCTGGATTTTGTTTGCCAAGGTGCTGGGCGTCGGGCTCGGGCCCGCGGTGGCCTGGCCCGTGTGACCGGCCGTCTGAAAGTTTCCCAATGAATGCCTTTGACTCCCTGATGGGCGGCTTTGCCAATGCCTTGCAGCCCATGACGCTGATCTACGGCTTCATCGGTTGCTTTGTTGGCACCCTGGTCGGGGTGCTGCCCGGCATCGGCCCGGCCTTGACCATTGCCCTGCTGCTGCCGCTGACCTACCACGTGCCGGCCACCGGCATGTTTGTCATGTTTGCAGGCATCTACTACGGTGCGGCCTATGGCGGCTCAACCACCTCCATCTTGCTCAACACACCTGGCGAATCTTCTTCGGTGGTGACGGCGTTGGAGGGCAACAAAATGGCCCGCCGCGGACGCGCCGGACCGGCGCTGGCCACCGCGGCCATCGGCAGCTTTGTGGCCGGTACCATCGGCACCCTGGCCCTGACATTCTTTGCACCCCTGGTGGTGGAGGCGGCGCTGGCCTTTGGCCCGGCCGAGTACTTCTGTCTGATGATCTTGTCGTTGGTGGCCGTTTCCGCCGTGCTGGGCAACTCGGTGTTGCGCGGCGTTACCAGCCTGACAGCAGGATTGCTGTTTGGCCTGGTCGGCCTGGATTTGCAAACCGGCCAGCCACGCTTTACCTTTGGGCAGACCGAGCTGCTCGACGGTATCGAAGTCACCATTGCTGCTGTCGGTCTGTTTGCCGTTGGCGAAGCGCTTTACCTGGCCTGGCAGGGCAAAGAAACCAAGGCCGGCGAAGTCATGAAAGTCACTGGCAGCCTGTGGCTCAGCGCCCAAGACTGGAGCCGCTCCTGGAAAGCCTGGCTGCGCGGCGCCATGTTTGGTTTTCCCATTGGCGCCATGCCCGCAGGGGGCGCTGAACTGCCCACCTTGCTGTCTTACTACACCGAGAAAAAACTTAGCAAGCACCCCGAGGAGTTTGGCCACGGCGCTATCGAAGGCGTGGCCGGCCCCGAAGCCGCCAACAACGCCGCCGCCGCCGGTGTGCTGATGCCGCTGCTCACGCTGGGCATACCCACTTCTGCCACCGCCGCCATCATGCTGTCAGCCTTTCAGGGCTACGGTATCCAAACCGGGCCCACCCTGTTCAGCCAACAAGGCTCCTTGGTCTGGACGCTGATTGCCAGCCTGTACATCGGCAACGTTATTTTGCTGGTGCTCAACTTGCCGCTGGTCGGCCTGTGGGTCAAGCTGCTGAAAATTCCGCCGCCCTGGCTGTACGCCGGCATCATCATCATCTCAACGGCCGGCGTCTACGGCGCGGGCAACTCGGTGTTCAACGTCGGCTTGCTGTACGTCTTCGGTCTGATCGGCTTTGCCATGCGGCGCTTTGACTTTCCGGCCGCGCCGCTCATCGTCGGCCTGATTCTGGCGCCCATGGCAGAGCAGTCCATGCGACAGGCCCTGACCATCAGCATGGGCGAATGGTCCACCTTTGTCACCCGGCCGCTGTCGGGCAGCCTGCTGGCCATCTCGGTGATTTTGTTGATCGCTCCGCCACTGGTGCGCCTCAGGCAACGAAAACGAGTGGCTAAGGCCTAGGCGCAACACGCAGCATGCGCATCGACAAATGGCTATGGGCCGCCCGTTTTTACAAAACCCGCTCGCTGGCGGCGCAAGAACTTGACAAAGGTCGCATCCAACTCAACGGCCATGCGGTCAAGCCGGCGCACGACATCAAGCCCGGCGACATGCTGATGCTGCGCCAGAGAAATGTGCTGCGCGAGGTGCAAGTCCTGGGCCTGAGCATGCAGCGCGGCACAGCCCCATTGGCGCAAGCGCTTTATGAAGAAAGCGCAGATAGTGTGGCCCGGCGACTTCTGGCTGCTGAGCAGCGCAAACTTCACAGTGAACCGGCCCAAACCATTACTCACGGTCGCCCGACCAAACGCGAGCGCCGCAGCATCGACAAAGGTTGGGACAGCCGCTGGAGCGCCTCGATCGACACCAGCGGCTCCTGAGCTCTGTTAACCTTTCACACACTAGCATAGCCACGGAAACTCCAACTCCTAGGTCATTAGCACCATGTCCCAAGACAAGACACCTTTGCTACCCTCGCCCGGCCCCACCCACGCGGACAAGCTGTTCATGCTCTTCTTGGTGCTGGTGCTACTGGCCGTGGCCGCCATCGGCCGCATCATGTACAAGGAAGGCCTGAAGAACGAGATCAGCAAACAAAACACCGCTGACACAGTGAAATGGCTGGGGCAAGCCGGCAGCCATAGGTTTGACAGCGGATTTGAGCCTGCGCAGTGCGCTGGCAGCGATGCCAACGCCGGCAACACATGGGCTGACTGCCTACCCCGCTTGCTGGCAGACGGCGGGCCCCTGGCCGGGCTGCGCAACCCCTTTACCCAGAAAACGCCCGTTTTTGTGCCCCGATGCGAGCCAGGCCGCGCAGCCTTGGCCGGTGCGCTGGTCATTGAAAAACTCACTCCCGGGCAACCGGGCGCTGCACAAGCGTTTTACGCTTCACCCTTGGGCGGGGACGATCCGATTCACAAAAAAATACAGCTGCGGTTGATCACCTGCGACCATGGCGGTTACGCAGGCATCTCCACAGAGGTGACGTTTTGAAGCCCCACCCAACGAAACCACAGGTCGTTTCTCTGGAAGCGCATCGCGCCAACATTCCGTCAGATCTGCCAATGCGCCAATGGCTGTACGCCTGGTTGCTGGACCCAAAGATCGCCGGCAACTACCAACAAAGCGTAGACCGTTGGATCTCCTTGCTGATTGTGGCCAACCTGCTGGCCTTGCTGTTCGAGCACATACCGGCGGTCTACCTCCCTTACCAGAGCTGGTTTCACCTGTTTGATGTTTGCTCCGTCGCCGTCTTCAGCGCCGAATACCTGCTGCGCCTTTACCTGGCCCCTGAAGACCCGGACTTCAAAAACCGCGGCTCACCGCGCCTGGGCTTCATGCGCAGTCCCTTTGGCATCATTGACCTGCTGGCCATCGCGCCTTTTTACCTGCAAGCACTGCTGCCGTTGGATCTGCGTGCGCTGCGGTTTTTGCGCTTGCTGCGGATTCTCAAACTGTTTCGCGTGCTCATCCCTGCGTGGCAGGAGTTCAAACGCCTGAACCAGGGCCGCAGCTTCCGCCAGAAAATCCACGCCCTGGTCTACCCCAGCGAGTTTGGCGGAAACCTGCATCACATATTTGACACCTTCATCGTGGTCTGCGTGCTGATCTCGGTGATCGGTATCATCCTCGAGTCCGTGCAAAGCATCTACCACGTATTGCACCTGGAGTTCATCTTGTTGGACACCATGATGGTGGCGATTTTTTCGCTTGAATACTGCACCCGCCTTTACTGCTGCGTCGAGCAGCCCGGCTTCCAAAAGGCCCTGAGCGGCCGACTGCGACATGCCAAGTCGCCCTCTTTGCTGGTGGACCTGCTGGCCATCTTGCCGTTTTTCCTGGAAGCCTTTCTCAACCACCTGTTCGACCTGCGCTTTTTGCGGGTGTTCCGGCTGATGCGCCTGCTTAAACTCTCGCGCTACACCGGCGCTACCGCCACACTGACCAAAGTACTGGCGCGTGAGTGGCCGGTGATGAGCGCTTCCATCTTTATCATGATGTTGATGGTCGTGCTGACGGCCAGCCTGGGCTACTTGTTTGAGCACGAGGCCCAACCCGATAAGTTTGAAAATATTCCGCAGTCCATCTACTGGGCGGTGATCACACTGGGATCAGTCGGCTATGGCGACATCTCACCGGTCACACCCATGGGCCGGTTCATGACCATCATCCTGGCCCTTGTGGGCATCGGCATCTTTGCCATTCCGGCGGCGCTCTTGTCATCAGCCTTCACCGACCAGCTGCGCATTGAGCGCGAGAACCTGCGCAACGAACTCTATGAAATGCTGGAAGACGGCCGGCTGGACGAACAAGAAATTGAGAAGGTGCAAAACGAGGCCAAGCGGCTGCACCTGTCGCAGCAAGATGTTGACCAACTGATTGAAAAAGTCAGGCGCGAACGCGAGCTCATGGAAGACGTCTCCGAACTGCCCCTGCATAAAATTGCCGGCAAATCAGAACACGCCCTAGAGCACTACAAGTCCTTGCTCAGCCAGATCCGCCAGCTGGGCATACTGACCGACGCTCAGAAGTTCGAAGAACTGGCCCGCAGCAGCGACCGGCTCACCGACACCGAGCTGGCCCTATGGCACAAAATTCAGGGCAACAAAGATAAAGAACAGCCGCAGGGCTGAGCGCCAACTGGACTCACTTGACCGTGACGGCGTCCACCAGACGGTAATACAGGCCATAGGGGTCGTCCTTGAGGACCATCAAGCGGCCCTCCACCACCACCGCGTCCTGGCTGTACTTGACGGGTGTTTTCAGGCGCACTTCCATCATGCTTTCAGGCCCGCCCGGCAGGCAGAAATTGCAGCTCAAAGGCACCGCAGAGAGCAACATGCGGGTGTGCTTTTCGCCCGGCTCAACCGGCATCATGAAGCCCTGAAGCCGCTGCGTCTTGTCGTTCAGCCCGAGCTGGCTGGCAGTGAACACCGGCAGGCTGCGCTTTTTCACCACCTGGGTTTTCACATCGGCCAGCACCGACCAGGGCAACACGTCGGCGCGCGGCACCAGCGGCGCAATCGGGCTGTTGGCACCGTGCACGCCAGGACCCGTGCCGGCCGGCAAATCAATGCTGCCTGGCAACAGGGGCACCGACTGGGCCCCAACGGGCGCCGACAGACAGACAGCCAAGCCAAATATGGCCAGGCTGCGTCCCAGCGGCCGTGCAGCCAAGGTTTGAACAGCGAAACGAGAGTGGGTTGGGTTCATGTGTTGGAGTCCTTGTTTAGCTTGATTCATGCGCTTCAGTGCGCGTGCTTCATACCGCAGTATTTGCCAACGGCCAGGCCTTTGCAAGCGGCCTGCAACTGCTTGGTGCAAACATCTGGTTTTTGGCCCGACTCCAGGCATTTGGCCGCCGCCTCGTGGGCCGTAGCCATGGCGCGGTGGCGCTGCACATCTTCTTTGGTTTCCTTGTCGCTGTGCTGGGCGTGCGCCACAGACAGCACGGCACTGAGCGCCAAGACCGAAGCAACAGCCGGTAATTTTTGAAGAGAAAAAAGTGACATCCAATTACCTTGATTGAAGAAGTTCCAAAACACTCACCCGGTACGCCTCCCAGGTGGGCAACAGGGCCGAAGCCGCTGCCACACCCAGCGCCAGCGCCGGCACCGCCAGCAACTCGACCGGCCAGTTCAGCGCGGCCAGCGAGATCGATTTATCTACATCCAGCGCCACGGCCAGCAAGGCCGCCACGCCCTGCCCCAAAGCCAAGCCCAGCAAGCTGGCCAACAAGGCCAGCCATAAGGCCTCACACCATAGCAGAGCCGCGAGCTGGCGCGGTGCGGCGCCCAGCATGCGCAGCAAGGCCAGGTCGGCGCGGCGTTCACGCACAGCGCTCCACAAGGCGATGAAAACACCTAGCCCGGCCGTCAGCAACAACACGCCGGCAAAAGCCCGCAACACATCCGCGCCTATGCCGATCAGCCCGAGCAGGCGCGAGATCTCGAGGGCCGGGGCGGCCGCCTGCATGTCCGTGGTGGTATTGATAAAGCGTGGGAAAGTCACCGCCGCCAGCGGGCTGCGGTACTGGATCAGCGCCAGCGTCACCTCGCGCTCTTCTTCCAGAATCTTCTGGTCTGCGGCGTCCAGCGCGGTGTCTTTTTCGTGAACGCGCCAGACCGACTCTGTCGGCGTCAAAATCAAACGGTCCATCACCGAGCCGCTTGGGGCCAGCACGCCCGTCACGGTGTAAGGCGTCTGGCCATGGGCATGCCCGCCGCCGCCCAGGCCGTGGCTGCCTGCAAAGCTGTCGCTCACCCGCAGCCCGGTATCGCGGGCCACTTTGGCGCCCAGCACCGCCTGCATGGGCGCCTCCCACAAGGTGCCGCTGGCCATCACGCCGGCGTAATGCCTTACGTAATCCGGCGTGGTGCCAATGATGCGGTAACCCTTGAAGCTGTCACCCATGCTGATGGGTATCAGCTTGGCCACCTGCGGGTTGGCTTGCAGCGCCTGCACGTCAGCCAGCGGCACATTGCCGGTGGGCGTGTCGATCTGAAACACGCCCGACAAAATCAGTTGCAGCGGGCTGCCCTTGGCACCCACCACCACGTCAATGCCGGCCAGGTCCCGCGCAAAGGCTTGCTGAATCTGGTGGTTGACCAGCAGCACCAAGGTAATTGACGCCAGCCCGAGCGACAGCAGCAGCAAGTTAAGCGCCGCTGCCAGCGGCCTGGACCACAAAAACTGCCAGGCCCAGCGCAGTGTCTTCATGCGGCCACCCCGGCAGCCTGAGGCAGCGCCAGATTCAGCACACTGACCGGGCCAGCCTGCGCAAAAAACTGTAACAGCCGCGCGTCATGGCTGGCAACCACCAGCGTAGCGCTCTGTTGCGCGGCCACCTGCGCCAGTAACTGCGCAGCCTGTGCGGCGGCCGCGTCATCCAGGCTGGCCGTGGGCTCGTCGGCCAAGATCACTTGCGGCTGCAACAGCACCGCCCGCGCCAGCGCCACGCGCTGCGCCTGACCACCCGAGAGCTGCGCCGGTTTGCGCTGCGCCAGTTCGCCCACGCCCAGCGCTACCAGCGCACTGGCAATTCGACCGGCGTCTTCAGACTGGCCTGCAGCCCACTGCGCCAGCGCCAGGTTGTCATGCACGCTGAGCGCTGGGCTCAGGTGCAGTTTTTGCGGCAAAAACCCGATGTTGCGGGCCCGCCAGCGGTCAGTCGCTGCGCCGGTAAGCACTTGGCCGGCCACCTCCATCTGCCCTTGCAAAGGGGCCACCAACCCGGCGGCCAGCGCCAACCAGGTGGACTTGCCTGCGCCGGACGGCCCCTTGAGCAACAACACGCCGCCCTGCGGCACCATCACGTCGTCAAAGCGCAGCGTAGTCCCGCCGGGATACGCGTAAGCCAAGTCTTGCGTGCGGATCATGCGGCGCCCTGCCCCTGGCCGCTGCCGGCCACAATGCCGCGCGCTTGCAAAGCCTGAATCTGCGCTGTGGTCAGCCCGATCTCACGCAGCACGGCGTCGGTGTCCTGGCCCAGCGCAGGTGCGTTGCGCCGGTGCGCGCCCGGCGTTCTAGAGAGCTTGGGCACAAAGCCCGGCACCGTCAAAGCGCTGCCGTCGTCCATGGCCACTTGCGCCAGCATGCCGCGCGCCTGGTAGTGCGGGTCAGCGGCGATGTCGGCCACGGTGTAAATGCGACCGGCCGGCACCGAGGCCGCGTCCAGCGCGGCCAGCACCGCGCTCACCGGCAGCGCTGCCGCCCACTGGCCAATGGCCGCGTCCAGCTCGTCCACGCGGAGAACGCGTCCGGCGTTGTGCGCCAGCGCCGGGTCAGCGGCCAGGTCGGGCCGGCTGATCACGCCCATCAGCCGCTTGAAAATGCTGTCGCCATTGCCCGCCACCAGCGCGTAAGCGCCGTCCTGGCAGCGGTACGCGTTGCTGGGCGCAATGCCCGGTAAGGCACTGCCGCCCGGTTCGCGCACCGCACCAAAGGCGCTGTACTCGGGCAACAAGCTTTCCATGCAGTTGAACACCGCCTCGTACAGCGCCACGTCAACCACCTGGCCCTCACCCGTGCGGTGACGGTGTTGCAGTGCCAGCAAAATACCAATCACGCCGTGCAGCGCCGCCAGTGTGTCGCCCATGCTCACACCCACCCGCACCGGCACATGGCCGGGCTCGGCCGTCAGGTGGCGCAAGCCGCCCATGGCCTCGGCCACTACGCCAAAACCGGGGCGGTCACGGTACGGACCACTCTGCCCGTAACCGCTGACGCGCAGCATGATCAGCCGCGGGTTCAGCCGCAGCAAGTCGTCCGGTCCCAGGCCCCAGCCTTCCATCGCGCCGGGGCGAAAGTTCTCTATCAGCACGTCGCATTCGGTGGCCAGCCGGCGCACGATGTCTTGCGCCTCACTTTGGCGCAAGTCCAGCGCCAGCGAGCGCTTGTTGCGCGACTGCACCTGCCACCACACCGAGGTGCCGTCCTTGAGCAAGCGCCACTGGCGCAGCGGGTCGCCGGTGCCGGGCGGCTCGATCTTGATCACTTCCGCCCCGAAATCTGCCAAGGTCTTGGCTGCAAACGGCCCGGCAATCAGCTGGCCCAGCTCCAGCACCTTGAGTCCTTCAAGGGCGCCGGGGCTGAGGGGACTAGCGGCATGGGATGGGTTGTTTGAATCCATGGGCTGATTTTGCCTGCATGGCATCCAGCACGAAACCGGGGGTAGATTCCCGCCTGCGCGTGAACCACGGGTGTCGCCGGGAATGCCGGCACCGGACTGACTCAGCGCGCCTGCGGCAGCTCGTCCCAGCGGGTGGTGAAACAGGCCGAGCGGTTTTCGGACTTCATGGTCCAACGAGGCGCGGTGCCGCAGACGCCGGTGCGCAAGGTGTTGCGCCCGTAGGTCTGGTTGAGCGCGTCGATGGCGGCCATCAGCCGGGCTGAGCGGGCGCGGGCCGGCGGATCGTCAAACAGGGTTTCCTGCCGGGCGGCCAGGGGGCTGAGCATGGTCAGCATGACACCGGCTTTTTTGTACCGGTAGCCGGGCTTGTAGATAAGCCCCAGGCCGGCCAGCGCGGCGCGTGTGAGGGCCAGGGTGTCGCTGCTGGGCTCGATGAGCGGCACCAGCCAGCCGGCGTTGTATTGCGGCTCGTCGGGCTTGAAGCGGTTGGTCTGTACAAAGACCTGCACGGCAGCGGCGGCCGAGCCCTGCTGGCGCAGTTTTTCGGCCGCCTTGGCCACGTAGCTGGCCACCGCTTCACGCAGCTCGGCCAGGGTTTGCACCGGCACACCAAAACTGCGCGAGCTCATGATCTGCTGCTTGGGCGGCGCCACATCTTCCAGTGCCAGGCAAGACACACCGCGCAGCTCGCTACAGGTGCGCGCCATCACCACGCCGAACTGCGCCTGCATGTGGGCCGGCAACTGGCGGCGCAGGTCGAGCACGCTGTGCACGCCCATGGCTTGCAGGCGCAGGGCAATACGGCGCCCGACGCCCCAGACCTCGGCCACATCGGTTTGCGCCATCCAGGCCAGGCGCTCGGGCTTGCTGAGCGCGTGCAGGTCGCACACGCCGTTGAAAACCGGGTTCTTTTTGGCCAGGTGGTTGGCGAACTTGGCCAGCGTCTTGGTCGGACCGATGCCGGCGCAGACCGGTAGCCCCGTCCATTGCCGGATACGCTCACGCATGCACTGGCCCATGGCCAGGCCGCCGCCGTAGTGCCGCAGCACGGACTCGACGCGCAAGAAGCTCTCGTCGATGCTGTAAACCTCGATGTCCGGCGCGAAGTCGCGCAGGATACTGACGACGCGGTTGCTCATGTCGCCGTACAGCGTGTAGTTGGAAGACAGCGCCAAAATGCCGTGCTCCGCGGCCAGCTCTTTCATCTTGAACCAGGGCGTGCCCATCTTCACGCCCAGGGCCTTGACCTCAGCGCTGCGGGCAACAGCGCAGCCGTCGTTGTTGGACAGCACGACCATGGGCACACCCGCCAGCCGGGGCTGAAAGACCCGCTCGCAACTCACATAAAAATTATTGACGTCCACCAGCGCGAACTGCGGCGCAACAGACTCGCAGGCGGCGGTGAGCACGTTCAACCCCGCGTCGTGATGCGCCTGACCACGCCCACCACCACGCCCCAGATTTCCAGCTCGGCGCCCTCGGCAAAAGTGATGGGCGTGTAGGCCGGGTTTTCAGGCCACAGCTCGGGCTGGCCTTGCCGATAGCGCAAGCGCTTGATGGTGTATTCGCCGTTGACCACGGCCACCACGATGTCACCGGCTTGCGGCGTGAGCGAGCGGTCTACCACCACCTTGTCTTCGTGGTGAATGCCGGCGCGGTTCATCGAGTCGCCCTTGACGGTGAACATGAAGGTGGCCGGCTTGTTGCGCACCAGGTAGTCGTTGAGGTTGAGCGCTTCTTCGGTGTAGTCGGCCGCCGGCGAGGGAAAGCCAGCCGACAGGCGGTGGCTGATCAGCCGCAGCTGCGCGCCCGGCAGGCCCGCCGGCACAGGCAGATAAAACTGCGCCAGGCCGGGCTCGGGGCGGGTGGGGGAATGGGTTTCAGGGTGGGCGGGGAGCATGAGAAGTACTGTATAAAAAAACAGTTTACATGCTTTTAATGCTTGGCATTCATCAACCCAGTCCTTGACCGGGTGACGCTCTACAGCGGGTACTGTCGCACCAGCAGAAACGACAATCCGCACCATCCTTGCAGGGCATAAAGCCCCTCTTAATGTGCTAACTTTTCAGCTAAATCAGCATTGCGCATGAACGCCCCAGCGTTGAACAGCAGTTTGTAGCAGAACCTCCAAATAGACGGTGCATGCTAGTATGAATGTGATTAGTTAAATGTGTTGTTTGCAACCCGAGGTGTGCGTCCACCATGTTAAAAAACTCCCGCAAAGTAGAGCACATTGAGGTGCAATCGTACTTGACCCGAAGGCATATGGGTCTGGCTGCCGCGCTTGAAATTGCGCAAGACATACGGGAAAAAATCAAACATCAAAACTCTGTTCGCATGATTTTTGCAGCGGCACCGAGTCAGTCGGACATGCTCAAAGCTCTTATAGAGCAGCCGGAGATTGATTGGAGCCGTGTGACTGCATTTCACATGGACGAATATATTGGCTTAGCTGATGATGCGCCGCAGCGTTTTGCCAAGTGGCTTGAAACGCATTTGTTCGAACGACTGCCATTTCAGCAAGTACATCGCATCACACCGCAAGCAGATCCTTTAGAGGTGGCTTCACAATATGCGAAATTATTGAATGAAAATCTAATCGATATCGTTTGTTTGGGCATTGGTGTGAATGGTCACCTGGCATTCAACGATCCACCTGTTGCAGACTTCACTGATTCACTGGATGTGAAGCTGGTTGAGCTCGATGAGGTATGCCGACAACAGCAAGTGGACGACCAATGCTTTGAACGCTTGGACCTGGTGCCGACGCATGCCTTAACCCTGACCATTCCTCGATTGCTGCGCGCAGATCGTTTGTTTTGTGTGGTGCCAGGCGCCCTGAAACGCGCCGCCGTTCAAAAAACCTTGTATGGCCCTGTCTCTACCGATTGCCCGGCTAGTATTTTGCGACAGCACCCCCGATGTACGCTTTACCTTGACGCGGAGTCCGATCCAGATGTTTGAAAAAATCAATACCGACCAATTATGCGAGCAGTATCTTGAGGATACACATGCCTTGATGAAGCGAATTTTGGTGGAGGAGCGTTTGCCTTTGGAGCTGGCGGCTCAAAAGCTCGGTGATCAAATTGCTGCTGACAAACTGGTCCATATTTATGGCCCGGGCGGTCACTCCAACTTGGCGTCACAAGAAATATTTTTCAGAGCCGGTGGCTTGATGCATGTCAGTGCAATTTTGGATGAAGGTACTTTATTGTCCGGGGGGGCTTTGAGATCGATGGCCATAGAGCGAACCCCCGGTTACGGCAAGATCGTCATCGCCGATTGGCAATTGGGAGGTGACGATTTATTAATCCTAGTGAATGCTTATGGCATCAATGCGGCTTTGATAGACGCAGCCCTGGAGGCAAAACGCAGAGGTGTTTTTATCATCGGTTTTTCCTCTCATGAGCATGCCAATCAAACCGCCAAAACCCATCCAGCAAGACATCCGACTGCTAAAAATCTTCACGAAGTAGTTGATATTGCGATCGATACCAAAGTGGCCATAGGTGACGCCATCGTCTCATTACCTGGATTGACTGAGCGTATTGCTGCGGTGTCTACCTTTGCCAATGCCTTTGCCCTGAATAATTTAGTGATTCGTACCCTGGCAAATTTGACGCAGCGCGGTATAGAGGCACCCATATGGCGCAGTGGTAACGCACCCGGTGGTGATGAAGCCAACGCTCAATTTATTTCCCGCTTCAAAGGTCGGGTCAAAAGATTATGAGCAGTACTTCTGTGGTGGGCCGCGACCCTGAAACGGGGCTAGGCTTAGAGATTGAAATTTCCAATGGTTTTATCAGTGCGGTAAAAAATACTGCCCATAGTCAAGACTCTTACCTAAGTGCTGGCCTGATTGATTTGCAGGTCAATGGTTTCAAAGCAATTGATCTCAATGATGGGGGGCTCGATGCAGACCGGGTTATTGCGTTTACCCACATGATGCATTCTTTAGGCACCACTACTTTTTTACCAACCCTGATCACCGCATCGGCAGAAAGTTTGACCTCGTCTTTGGTAGCGATAGCTGATGCGAAGAAAAAAAATTCTCATGTTGCGCACAGCATTCCTTTTGTACATGTAGAAGGCCCCTTTGTGTCGCCATTGGATGGTCCTCGTGGCGCGCACCCCAAGGAGCACGTTCGTGAGGCAGATCTCGACGAGGTTTTGCGCTGGCAAAAAGTCAGTGGCAACCTGGTTGGAAAAATAACCCTGTCGCCGCATTTTGATCAAGCGCCTGCTTTCATAAGTGCTTTGGTCGCTCAGGGAATAGTGGTTTCGATCGGTCACACACATGCATCGGTTGAACAAATTCGTGCTGCCACCGATGCCGGCGCATGTTTTTCTACGCATTTAGGAAATGGTGCGGCGTCCATGTTGCCGCGACATCCCAACTTTATTTGGGCACAACTCGCGGATGATCGTTTGACGGCCTCTTTCATCACGGATGGTTTTCACTTGTCACCTGAAACTTTTAAAGCCATGCTCAGAGCCAAAGGTCTGGACCGTTCGGTGTTAGTGTCTGATGTGACCGCTTTGGGTGGCATGCCGCCTGGTATTTATGACCAAGCCATTGGTGGAAAAGTCAGCGTCAGTGCGGACGGAAGATTGTCTGTGGTCGACACGCCTTATCTGGCTGGCGCTACTAAAACGTTATCGCACAATGTGGCGTCAGCGATTGAGATGGCCAACCTCACGCTAGCGCAGGGCTTGAAATTAGCGACCTTGAATCCGGGTGTTTTCGTCGGCGGGCGAGGTTGCATTGCGGTTGGTCAAGCAGCTGATTTGATTCTTTTTGACTGGCAAGAAGGTGATCATGAATTGAAGATCAACACAGTTTTTGTCAAAGGGGAGTCGATATGACAATTCGCGCGGCTGTTGTTTGTTTAGATGTCACTCCTCCAGTGGGCTTGATGATGTCTGGTTTTGCGGCAAGAACCGAGCCGGCGATCGGCACACACGATTCATTGACGGTTCGCGCCGTCGTTGTCAATGACACGGCTTTGGTGGTTGTGGATGTCATTGGTATTCATGAAGACATGAGTCTGAGGATTCGTCAGCGCTGCCAGCTACCCGAAAATAATGTCGTGATAGCTGCACTGCATACCCACGGTGGCCCGGCATCTATGCAAGGACGCGCGGGTGGACAAACCGATCACGACTACTTGCAGCGTTTAGAAAATGCCTGTGTCGAAGCGATTGATCAAGCTGCTCAAGCCTTGGTTCCTGCTCGATTGCTCGCAGGAATGGGCACAGACCCTGACATTGCACGTAACCGGCGGCACCCCAATGGTTTGTTGGATCGGTCTTTACCTGTCCTGCGAATTGAAACCTTAGATGGAAAAGCAATCGCTGTCATGGTGTCCTATGCCTGTCATCCTGTGGTGCTGGCTGCTGATAATCTTTTATGGACAGCCGATTACCCTCACTATGTCAGGCTGGGAATTGAAGAAGCCGTACCAGGTGCAGTGGCTATTTTCATGACGGGTTGCGTTGGAGACGCCAATACAGGCCATACCGCACAAGCCTCGCTCAGTCTTGCAGCCAATTCAGATCGAACCTTTGCGAGAGCTGAAAAGTTAGGTCGACATATCGCAAAGTGTGCCTTAGCCGCCGAGTTGAAGCCGGCGGCGTCTAATGCAGCAATCGCTGATGCGAGTGTGACCTTGTCTTTTGAGCGGCGTGAACAACTTTCGGCTGATGAATTATTGGAGGCATGGCAAAAAGAGTACCCGAAGGCCGACACCATACGCGCCCTGATTTTGGATCACTGGATGGCTTGGGCTCGAACTGCGGCCAAGCAAGAACTTAAACCATGGCGCACTCGGGTCAGCATGCTCGATTGGGGTGGGGTGAGATTCATTGCCTTGCCAGGCGAAATATTTGCGGAGACCTCTTTAAGAATTCGAGATCAACTCAAAACGAATACCGCTTTTGTGATGGGCTTTTGTGATTCCAATGCAGGTTACATCCCGCCCCAAAGTGAATATGCTTTTGGCGGCTATGAGATCGATGAAGCACATCGTTACTACGGCATGCCTGCAAGCTTTAAAGCCGGCTCAGCAGAACATTTGGCTGATGCTGCAATTCAATTGGTTACACGATAATTTAATCAATAGTACGAATGAATTCATGTTAAGAATCATCGAAAGAGTTAAGATAATTTAATGGTCTGCAGTCGTTGTTCCCAAGTTATTAATTTTTAGGAGTTTAAATTGAAAATTTCTTCTATCGGACGTCGTCAATTCGCATCCTTTGCCCTTTCCAGTCCATTGCATAAATTACTCGCTGCGGCGGGACTTACGCTGCTGGCAGGTGTGGCACCAGCCCAAGCGCAAAAAATTTCTATCTGGAGTGGCTATCCAGAGATGGCGCCCTTCTATCAGCGCGTGGCAGACCAACTGAAGGCAAAAAATCCAAGCCTGCAATTTTCTATTGAGGCTATTCCTCTGCGTGAGCATGAAAAACGTGTGGCCTTGGCCTTATCGTCTGGTTCCGCGGGTGCTCTAGTGATTGAGATGGCGCCACCTACCGCCAACCGCTATCTGAGCAATAACTTGTTGGTGAAAGCGCCTGGCAATGTTGCCGGCTTTGTTACCGACACAAAAAATTACGCGCCTTTCTTTATTCAGGGCGCCAGTTCTGGTGGTGGTGTGTTTGGAGTTCCCTTGTTCCGTGGACAGGGCGCGCTGTTTTACAACACCGATATGTTCAAAGCAGCCGGTTTGAGCAAACCTCCAGCCACCATGGAAGAATTCTCAACCTACGCTGAAAAGCTGACCAAACGCGATGCATCAGGTAAGCCGACTGTGTCAGGTTGGAGTATGCGTTTGTCAGGTGGCGGACAGGGAATTGCAGAAAAGTTCTGGATCAATATGTTTCAGTACTCCGGCAATTTGCTAACCCAGGGCGCAGACGGTAAATGGCGCGTGACGGTGGCCAATGAAGCTGGCAGAAAAACTTTGAAGCAGTATCTTGTCAACGTGCACAAGCTCAAAGTGGTGACGCCTGAAATGCCAGCCGACGCTGACGCCTTCGAGCGTGGTCAAACAGCCATGTTCATTCGTGAATCATGGGTCATTGGTGACATCGCACAAAAAGCGCCCAAACTCAACTATGCCACCGCCCCCCTACCCAGAGGCACCATTGGTCTACCGACCAATTTGTATGTCAGTGCCAAAGGGGCTGAAGCCGACGCATCCTGGACGTTTGCCATGGCCGCCAATGAGCCTGACAATCTGATTTGGTTGTTGAAAAATGTGGGCTGGCTGCCGAATCGGCAAAACGTAGATTATTCGCCAGTGATTAAAAGCAATCCAGGCTTTTCGGGCTTTGTCAATTACCCCAAAGACCACGCGTTCTTCTCTCTGCCCTCCATCGACCCTATCGAAGAGATCCTGACACGTGTGGCCAGTAAGCTGACAGCAGCATTTCCCAAAGCGGGTTTAGCCGATGATGACAAAGCCATCGCCGCCTTGTTGGTGGAGATTGAAAATGAAGGTAACGCGATTCTCAACCGTGAGGGTTTGCTCGGCAAATAATTTGACTATGAGTAACGGGTCAGCTGTCAACACTGACCTGTTACTCAAGCAGATTAGATTTAAGGAGTCTTATTTTGCAACGCAAGAAACTGATATTTGCGATTCTTGCCTTGTTGCCGGCAATGGGTATTTACTTTTGGGTGAGGCTGATCCCCATCGGAGAGACTCTAAGATTAAGCCTTCATCAATGGAACATTCTTTCTAAAAATAAACCTTTTGTTGGGTTAGACAATTTTCGTGAGTTGTTTGGGGATCCGCTTTTTCTCGAATCACTATTCAATACCACCATCATTGCATTTGGTGTGCTCCTCATCACCATACCGTCGTCGCTGTTCATCGCCTATCTGGTATTCCAGCGCACTCGCTCGCGATTTGCAGGCTTTTATGAAACCACTTTGTTTTTGCCGCATGTGGTTTCTTTGGTACCCGCAGCAATGGCCTGGAAGTGGATTTTTGATGCTCGCTTAGGCCCACTCAATGCGGCGTTGGGTTGGTTTGGTATCGAACCCAAGGCTTGGCTATTTGATCCGGTTTTATCTATTTTTTGTATTATTTTTCTTTGCTCATGGCAAATGTTGGGTTACGCCGTATTGATTTACATCATCGGCTTTAAGAATCTGCCATTGTCTCTGCTTGAGGCCGCAAGCTTGGATGGAGCCAGCAAGAGACAGGCGTTTTGGTATGTGTCAATTCCCCTGCTGAAGCCAATTACCTTGTATGTATCGGTAGTCACTTTGGTGGCGGGCTTTAATGTCTATGCACAAGCTTTCATCCTGGCTTCTGATTCTCAGGGTGCGCCTGGCCGTCAGGTACGTACTCTGGTTCTTGACATGTTGGAAAATAGCTTTCGAAATTACCGTGTCGGCTATGCAGCCTCAGAGGCAGTTGTATTGATGGTTATCGTCTTGGTTCTGACTTTGATTCAATTCCGCATGCTCAGGGAAAAGGGAAAGTCCTTATGAATTCCCACCCTGTGATCAAAACCACCCTCTCTGAACGCTGCATAGATGTATTTTTGATAGTTTTATCAATAGGCATGGTGCTGCCCTTGATCATGCTGGTGGCAAACGCATTCAAAACACCAGAGGAAATATTGATTTGGCCACCAACCTTGTTCCCTAATGACCCGATCTTGTCCAATTTTGAGAAGGTTTTAAGTAAAACACCTTTATTGATTTGGATTTGGAACAGTATTTGTTTTGCTGTGTTGTCAACCCTATCGATTGTGATGACCTCAGCTGTGGCTGGCTATGTTTTAGCTAAATTTAAGTTTTTCGGATTTGATTTTTTGTTTGCGATTATTTTGGCTACAGCAATTATTCCTTTCGAGGTCTACATGATTCCGCTGTATTTCCAAGCCAAATCACTAGGCATCTTAAATTCGCTTTGGGGTCTGTTACTGGGTTATTTGGTGATGAGTTTTGGGATTTTCCTGATTCGACAGAATGTTATTCAAAGCATTCCCGATGAATTTTTAGAAGCTGCTCGCATCGATGGCGCTGGTGAGTTTTGGGTGTTTTTTCATATCGTGATCCCCTTGCTCAGAGGACCATTGGCCGCTCTTGCTGTGTTGGCGTTTTTCCAAGCGTGGACTGCATTTGCATGGCCCATGGTTGTCAACACTTCTAAAGATGCCTACACGATTGAGGTTGGATTGGCGTTATTCCAAACCGGCTTTACCGTCGATTTGGGCTTGTTAAGTGCTGCCTCTGCACTGGTATTGATTCCAAGCGTGACCTTGTTTGTCTTTTTGCGCCGCAACTTTGTTCAAGGTATTGCGAGCACTGGGCTTAAAGAGTAATGGCTACAAACGGTTTTTTTGAACAGGCTCGACAAACATACGATACGGCCAATGCATCCTGCTTAAACTGGATGCTTGATAGAGCTGCTCTTAAAGGCGTTTTTCTCAACACCAAAGTCAACAGCATCACAGGCCTGAACTACACCGATGCCGATGAGCGGCGTGGCCCGGATTGGTTGTATGGATGGATTCAAGGTCGGGGACTTGAGGCATTGTGTGCACATTCAGTGTATTTTCAAACCCAATTTCCAGGGCTTGGCCTGCGCTCGAATCAAAGGGCGCAGGCTCTCTACAAGGCCATCGGTCATTTGGTAGAAAAGACCGGGCATGCGTATTTCTGCTATGACAAAAATATGCAGCCGGCCTGGTCTAACGATAAAGTTCATGTAAGCCCCGACCCTTCGATTTATACCTATTCAGATGCATTTTGTGCCAAGGGATTGGTTGCAGCGGCCGCCCAGCACGATGTGGGAAATCTTTCTCACCATCTGTCATATTTAGCGCGGGTGATTCAATCGGTTGAAGATGGTTTCTTCCAGATGGATGAAACTGCTCCTCCTCATCCATCCAATCTTTTAAACCAAAAAAGAAGTTTTGGCCCCTACATGATTTTGCTCGGAGCAGCTGGATTATTGAAAAATGTCGGCCACTCGACCGAGGCTGACTTTGCCTATCGCTTCATTGATATTGTTTTAAAGCGTCACTTAGACCTTGAGAGCTATTTGTTGTGCGACGTCGAAAAAGAGGATGAATGCAATCCGGGTCATGCCATCGAATTTGTCGGATTTGCCTTGGAGTTTTTACCCCATGACGCTGATCCCGCCTTGGTAAAAACTTTAGAAAAAATTCTTCTGAACTCTTTTGAAAAAGGTTTTAAGAAACCCGGTATTTGTTTGAGTCTGTCGATTCAAACTGGCTTGTCTTTAAGCCCTAATTGTCCCTGGTGGTCTTTGCCTGAAACCATTCGTGCTGCTGCTCTTTTGTATGAACGCACACAATCTTCGAAAGTTTTGGAAGTTTGGAAAACTGCACATCAGGCGTTTTTTGAGCTTTATTGGCAACAACCCAAATCCATGGCTTATCAGACGATGACCTCCCAAGGACCCGTTGATTTTGTACCTGCCACTCCGGACTTAGATCCTGGCTACCACACCGGCCTGAGCTTGCTATGCGCTTCTAAGGTTGCGGCTCAACTTTCAATGTAGATTAAAAACCGTTCGTACACCATGACGGGCATTTATCGGACCACTGTAGCCACCAATTTTTGGTTTGCCAGACCATCGTGATGTGAGTGCTTTAAGAGTGCAGTTTCAAACCGACTTCGGTTGTCCGGTGTCAGACGCCGTCAGACCTGTTGATGCTCAAGCGGCCGACCGCACCTGGGGATTGAGCAGCTCCAGCGGCTCACCCTTGAAGTAGGCCAGCAGCCCCTGAACCGTCGAACGGTAGAAGCCGCTGAAGGTCTCACGCGTGCCGTAGCCCAGATGGGGCGTGAGCACCACCTGGTCCATCGCACACAGCGGGTGATCGGGCGCTAGCGGCTCGTTCTCGAAGACGTCCAGCCCGGCGCCGGCCAGCCTGCCACTTGCCAGCGCCTCGACCAGCGCCGCCTCATCGACGATGGGACCGCGTGCAGTATTGACCAGCAAAGCCGTGTGCCGCATCAGCGCCAGTTCGGCCCGGCCCACCAAGTGGCGCGAACGCTCACTGAGAACTACATGCACGCTCAAGACGTCGCTTTGCGCAAACAGCGCCTCCTTGGCAACGCGCTGCACGCCAAAAAATGCCGCGGCCTCGGTCGTCAGGTTGGGACTCCAGGCAATGACCTGCATTCCAAAAGCCTGGCCGATGGCAGCCACGCGCTGGCCCACGCGGCCTAGCCCCAGCAGGCCCAGAGTTTTGCCTTCGAGTAGCAGGCCCAGGGTGTTCTGCCAGCGTCCGGCACGCAGCTGGCGGTCCTCGAAGGGCACGTGCCGCGCCACTGCCAGGATCAGCGCCCAAGTCAACTCGGGCGTAGCGTTACTGGCCTTAAGGTGGGCCGAGACGTTGGTCACGGCAATGCCCCGCTCGGTGGCGGCCGCCAGGTCCATCGTGCGATGGGTTTTGCCCGTGACCGTCATGAACTTGAGATTCGGCAGGCGTTCGATCAGGGTGCGCGGCATGGCCGTGCGCTCACGCAGGTGGCACAGCACGTCGTAGGGGGCCAGGGCTTTGGCGGCATCATCGAGGTTGGGCAAGGCGTGGCGAATCACGTCGACCTGGCACAGGCCCTGTAAAACCGACCAATCGGCCAGCTCTTGTGACACGCCAAGGTAGTCGTCGAGCACCGCCACACGCGGCAAGGATGCGGTGCTTATGGCGCCACCCTGATCACGCCGCAATCGCCTTCGAGCGCGATCTCGGTGCCAAACTGGCGGGACAGGCGCGCGATGCGCGCAAGGATGCGTTGCGCCGCCTCGCCGCGTGCAAGCACAGGCCGCCCACGCTGAGCGCGCGGCAGGCCATGCCCCAGCACCAGCGGGTGCAGGCGCACGGCGGACAGCCGGCCTGCCTCAAACTCGCAGACTGCGGCGCAGCTTTCCCAGAACTCAGGGGAAGCCGGAAAGCCGCGCGTGTCGTTGCCGGTTCGCGCATCAAGAAACTGCGAAGGCGTGGCACCCGCATCGAGCCCAAAGCGCCCATAGGCCTCAGCCGGAAAGGCATCGATAGTCTCGTTCTGAAAGATGAAGTTGCCAAGGCTGTAAAGGATGGGGCAGCCCTTATAAATCTCTGCCCCCAGTGTCAGGTGGGGCCCGTGGCCGACCACCGCGTGCGCGCCGGCATCAATGGCCGCACGGGCAAACTGCGACATGAAGGCCGCAGGTTCATCGAGCTCCACATCGGTGGCTGCTGTCAGCCGACCTGCCTCGCCGAAGTCGTGGTTGTGGAATGAAAAAATTACCCAGTCAGCCTGCTTGCGCGCCTCGCAGATCCAGCGCAGGTTGGCCTCAGCATCCCCCGCATCGACCCGCGTGGAGGTGCCGAAATGTTCGCCGCGTCGAAAGCGCGTGCCCAAAAGCATAAGGCTGTCGGGGTCGTCAGCCGGCACCTCGCTGGCGCTATAGAACATGCTGCGATGGCGCACCCGCTCCTGGGTCAGACCCAGTTCGTCGCTGACGCGGCGAAGCGCCGCTAGCGAAGCATCGTCAACGGTGTGAGAGGTGGCAAAACCCAGCGGGTTGATACCGGGGCGGCCTGCGCAATCAGCACGCGAATCGGCCGCGCGGTTCCAGGGCCTATAAAACGAAGTGGTCGATACCACGGCCACCCGCCCAGCCGGTGTATCGACATAGGTCGGCCGGCGCGCCTCCATCAGCGTGCGGCCGGCACCCGAGGCCGGGATGCCCGCGCGCTTGAGGTGGTCCAGCGTGGCCAGGATGCCGGGCACGCCGTAATCAGTGGTGTGGTTGTTGGCCACCGAGACCACATCGATACCCATCCACTTGAGATCCTCGAGCAGCGCCGGCGGGGTGGTCATCGGCGTGCCCTGGGTGAAGTTGGGGACGCCCTCGTGCGGTTCGCGTACTGTGCTCTCGAGGTTAGCAAAGGTCACGTCGGCCGAGCCAAGTAGCTTGGCCAGCGCCAGGTAGTCGGGCTCGCCATAGGGCTTGAGGGCACGCGAGAGCATCGCGTCGCCGACCATCGCTATCGAGATGCGACCACGTTGCGCCTCGTACAGCATCGGAGCGTTCATTCGAGGCTGCCGATGGTTTCGTAAATCAGCTTGCCGGTGCGCGAGGGGAAACCTCCGCGCACGGCACCGGCGCTCTGGTCCTGGAATATCGTGTGCATACCGGCGCTGAGCGTGCGGCTATTGGGCACCGACATCCACATGCGCAGCAAATGGCGCTTTTTTTCTGCCTCGTCGTAGTCTTCAAACGCGGTGCGCGAATGGACCGTGACATGGTTGTTCAGCAGCTGAATGTCACCGGGCTTGAACATCATCGAGAAGTGAAATACCTCGCTGCCTGCCAGGCTATCGAAAAGCGCCATGGCCTCTTCCTGCTGCGGGGTCAGGCGCGGCACGTCCTCGAAACGCTGGGCCGAGATGATGTGCGTACGCACGTAGCGGCATGAAAACTTGCCCCCGTGCTGGTTGAAAATTGGCTGCTGGTAGTACGGCGTTGTGCCAGGAACCTCCTGGGACTGCCAGCTCCAGTAGAACGGCTGGTACAGCACCTCAAGCAGATCAGGGCGGACACGGGCGATCTCGTTGTGCACCGCCACCGAGCTGGCGATCATGCTCAGGCCGCCAGAGCGCGCGGTGCGCAGCACGAACAGGCCGACGACGTCGCAGCTGTCGGTGTGGTAGGTGAGCTTCTGATTCGAGGTGTAGCCGCGGCCGTTAGGGCTGTTCATGTCGACGTTCATGTTGCGCACGTCGCCCAGGATGTCGCCATTGGCGCTTTGCGAGACAGCCGTGCCCATGTGCTTGCCCAGGCCCCAGTACAGCAGGCGCAGGTCGCCCTTGTCGTATTCGGCGGCAGGGAAGCCGCGAATCAGGAACAGGCCTGCGCTGTTCTCCAGGAAGTCGCGGCAATGGCCCACCAACGCCGACAGCTTGGGCAGCGGGAAGTCTTCGCGGGTCATGGTCGCCAAAGTTTTGCCCAGAACCTTGACATGGGCCAGCGCCGAGCGCAGCTCGGCGACTTCGTCGCCAGTCAGCTCATGGATCCAGTCCTTGCGCGCTGCCATTTCAGCTGCGCGCCAGTCTGCCGGGGTCTCGATCACAGAATGTCGGGTCAGGGTGTCGGTCATATTGCTTGATATCGTCAGTCGGCAATGGTGCCAGTCAATCGGATGATGGCGCCCCAGCGCTCCTTTTCTTCCATCGTGAAGCGGGCAGCCTCGGCCGGCGTGCTGGCGATCAAGTCGCGCACATCAAAGCCCTTGGTGCCCTTGCCTACATCGCCCTGTCTGAGGGCGTCGGCAATGGTCGCCTGCAGCTTGTTGACGATGGCCGCCGGCGTCTTAGGCGGCGCGACCAGCCCGGTCCAGGAGACAGAGACGAAGCCCGGCAAGCTCTCTGCCAGGGTCGGCACGTCGGGCAGCGCGGGGTGTCGCTTGGCGCTGCCCACGGCCAGCACGCGCACCTTGCCGTCCAGGATTTGCGGCATGGCCGTGGCCAGACCCTGGAACATCATTTCAACCTGCCCGCCCAGTAGGTCTGAATATGCCGGCGGACCGCCTTTGTACGGCACATGGGTGATGCGCAGGCCGCTCACTTGCTTGAGCAATTCGCCGGCCAGGTGGGTGGTCGAGCCCGAGCCGCTGGAGGCGTAATTGAGCTTGTCGGGGTTGGCCTTGGCATAAGCAATGAACTCTTGCAGCGTCTTGGCCGGCACCTTCGGGTGCACCAGAAGAACGTTAGGGTTGGCCGCAATGACTGAGATCGGTACAAAGCCGTCAGAGTCATACGACAGCTTCTTATAAAGGCTCTTGTTGATCGCCAGCGGCCCGGGCGGTGAAAGCAGCAGGGTATAGCCATCGGGTGCGGCGCTGGCAACGTACTCGGCGCCAATGTTGCCGTTGGCGCCAACGCGGTTGTCAACGATAACGGGCTGACCCAGCTTGGCCGTCAGGCGCTCGCCGATGATGCGCGCCAGCGTGTCGGCCGCGCCGCCTGCGGGAACCGGCACAACGATGCGGATCGGCTTGTTGGGGTATTCCTGTGCAAATGCCAAGGCCGGTGCAGCCAGGACCAGACCCGCAGCAAGCAGGTGACGGCGGGAAAGTACGGTCAATCTCATGACTTGTCTCCTACGTGTGATGTTGATGAATTTGGTGATAAAAAACCAGAGCCGGCAGTCCGACGACGGGCACCTCTACGGTGGCGCCCAGCGACTGAAACCATGCCACTTACAGGATCAGCAGCTCAGTTTACCCAACCATGACGAGGGTGACCGCTAATCATCCACTGGTCGGGAAATTTAGAGCCATCCATATTGGCTTGGCATTCCAACCACCCCTAGGTCACCGTTGAACCTTTGATCAACCAACAAACTCGGCAGCAAGAAAGGAGAGCCGTTGCAGCAACCTGCTTACGGACCGCCCATCGAACCGTCACTGCGGCTGCAAACCAATGCTCTTTGCAAATTCTCCGAAGAGTTTGGCTTGCTCCAATTGTTTGCGTGCAGCCATTTCCGGACCGTCCTCGCTTGGATCAAGCAGCAAGTTTTTCATGGCGGTGCGAATTTCCTGTTTAGCCAACGTTGCTTCCACTGCTGCGCTCAGCTTGTCGGTGATGGCTTTGGGCGTTCCGGCCCGCACGCTCAATGCATAAGCTGGTCCCTTGGCCTGAGGGACTCCAATCTCTGCAAAGGTGGGCACATCCGGATGGGATGCAAGGCGTTTCTGCCCGGTCACCGCCAGTAGCAGGGCCCGCGTGCCCATGGTGGCCGCGCTGTTTTCGCCAACAACACCAAAATCTACCGTGCCCCCAACAATACCAGTCAGGTATGCGGCGCCGGCGGAAAATGGGATGTGAACCACGTCGAGCCCCAGCTTTTGCGTGAAGAGCAGCACTGGAAACCTGACCTGATGGACGGACGACCCGTAGTTGAGTTTGCCAGGGTTCGCTTTGGCATAGTCCACCAATCCATCAAAACTTTTCCATGGCCGACCCGCCGGGCTTGCCAGGACGTAGCGGCCTTCGGCTAGTCCGGAGATGGGCACCAGGTCATTCATCGGATCGAATCGCAGGCCTTTGGTAGTTAGGGGCAACAGGTTAACGCCGTCGACACCAACGACGCCCACTGTATAGCCATCGGCGGGCGCGCCCTTGGCGATGTACTCAAGGCCGATGATCTGATTTGCACCAGGCTTATTTTCGACGACGACAGGCTGTCCGAGGATCCGGGACATCTCTGGCGCAATGACGCGCGCCAGAAAGTCCGCCGTGGCGCCAGCCGAAGTAGGAACGATCATCCGGATGGGCTTGTTGGGAAATCCCTGGGCCTGCACTGTGGCAACTGATAGAACAAGGATAAAGCCGAGAGAAAAAAGTGCCGAAGCACGATTCAGAAATTGACGCATACACATGTCTCCGATAATTTGAACACTGAAACGGACTGCTTCTTTTGAGAGCGTTTTTTACTCGATGCGGGCGAACTGCGGCCAACGCTGCTTAACCAAGCTTCGGCCTGCAGCGTAACTCCAGCAACTGTCAATCTTATAAGGCTTACCAGAAGGATCCAACGGCGAAGGTTGACTCAAACGAATTTTGGACAGCGTCTGAAATGCGGTGGAGGCCATCGGCTGCAGCATCTGTGTGAGGTGGGTGCAGCCTAAAGCACCGCCAAGGCGTGCCCGAATATCCTGCGACCAGCCAGCCGTCATTGACAGTCCCTTGAGTTTGCTAAGCGCGGCGGGCGCGTTCGAACATTCGCCGTAGGGAGCAGCCTCTGTGCCAGCAAACACATCATGCACCAGCATATGCTCGTCATAGACAAGGCGGATCCACATCTGATGGACAGATTCGCCAGGTTGGACTGGCGCACCATCTCCCACATCGAACACGCTGGTCTTAGTGTCCTGCAACCGGCCTTCGACTTCATAGAGTCCATCGTCACGGGCATAACCCGTCATCTCGATGCGGCGAGTGTGCAGCTCATGCCGACCCACGTTAGGGTCGGGGTCGGGTCCAGCCAGTGCAGAAGTATCCATAATTACAAACTTTATTGAGGGGCGTCTGCAAGGTAATCAATCGGAAATGGGGGCAACGGCGAGCCACGCGTGGGTAGCGCCACCACAGACGTGCCAGGCATGATGTTTTCGCCGCGCTGGTTCATGCCAGTCATTTCGCACTCGACGTAACCGATGCCTGATTTGCCGCGCCACTTGCGCGTCACCTTCCCGGTCATCCAGACCGTGTCTCCAACAAAATTCATGGACCGGTATTTGGCGAACACCTCACAGACCCAGCCGTCATCGCCAGCCCAGTTGGTCATCAGGTGGGTTGCCCATGCGCCGCGTTGCGAGCCGTAGTCGTACGGCGCTGGCATACCTATCTCAGCGGCCATAAAGGAGTCCCAGTGAACGCGCTCAACTGCCTGAGGAATATTGGTTTCAGGGTCTTTAACGGCGACTTTGGGTGACTGCCTGCGATAGTTAAGCCAGTATTGGCCGCTGCGAATGTGCGGAGAACCTATACCCATCATCCAAGCAATCATGTCCGAAACGGTCAGGGGGCCGCGTACCAGCGGAACGATGGCATCGTCTACCTGGACGTCCTCCCAATAGCGAGGCGTCGCACCGCGAACTTCCTCGGCTGCAACGGCCGCGTCGATGGCGGCTATTTCATCGTCGGTATACCGCGCTTTTGCGATAGATGCATATTTGCCTTTTTTCTTGCCCTCATCGCGCTCAGCGCGAACGGCAGACATGATGCAGGTGGCAACATGTTCATCGCGCTGGTTGTAGTACTTCAACTCGCGCACCTGCATCAAGGAACGACCGGCGTAGCTACCGGTGCGCTCATCAAGAGCAACCATTTCCTTGGTCGCGTGCACTTCGTCGCCTTCAAGCAGCGGCCGATGGTAGATCCAGCGGTCGCTGGCGTGTAGGCCGTGAACACCCGGAAGACCTTCACCGCGTCGCATGTCCCAGCTACCCCATGTCACACCGTAAAGCAGTGCTGGCGGCGCCACCCGGCGACCGAATCGCGATTTTGCCGCATGCTCTGCATCTATCCACAGTGGATTGGTATCGCCTATAGCACGCGCAACGTGCCAGATACTGTCGCTATTCACGTAACGGATAAAGGGCTGTTCAATCGGAAGTACCTTATGCATACGTGCCCGCACCTGTGCAATTGTGTCGTCGGTGATCTTGCCGTAAACGGGTGCTGGCACGTCCAGGTCTTCGTTCAATTGAGTCATGATGTGTGTCTTTCAAGGTGGGGAAAGTGGTCAGTTAGCAGTTTCATCAGAAACCAGAAAATCTCGGGCGTCGCAGATGTGGTCTTCCATCAGCTTTCGCACCAGCTTGGGGTCGTTCTTGCTGAAGGCTGACAAGATCTCTTTGTGAAATTCAAGCGAAACTAGCGCCCGGTCGCGGCTCCTCCAGGTATAAACGCGATAAGCCATGGGCATTTGCAGCGTCGCCAGGGTTCGCATCATGGTCTTGCTTGCGCTGGCGTCAAGAATCAGCGAATGAAACTCGCTGTTCAGCAGTACCAGCTTACCGACTGCATGCAGGTCGTCGCGGTTGGTGGTGGCTATCAAAGTTTCCAGCTCGTCGCAGTTCCGCTGCAAGTGGGGTGTCAACACAGCCGCCATGTTGCGGCAGGCCAGTTCGCCTGCCAGGCCTTCCAGCACGGAACGAACCGTATATCGGTCCTGAATTTCTGGTTTGTCATACCGCTGCACAATGGCGCCGCGGTTGGGCAAGAGCTTTACGATACCGTCGGTCTCGAGCGCCTTGAGCGCTTCGCGCACTGGTGTGCGACTGATACCGAGTTCTGCAGCAATGTGCTCGATGGTGAGGCGCTCGTTAGGAGCGATTCGGCCGTCGAAGATGGCACTGCGGATCATGTCCCTTGCCCGATCCGCCAGCGAGGTTGATTGCATGGTTTCAAGTCGCTTGGTACTCACACCACGCCCTCCTTTTTCAGTTGTTCCAGATCTTGTGGACCGATGCCAAGCAGCTTGCTGTAAAAGCTGGCGTTATCTTGTCCGCGAGACCGACCTGCATGGCGCACAAAATGCTCCCGCGCTGGAAACTTGGGCACGATACCCTGCATGGTGATGTCCCCCAGGTCGTCGTCAGGCACCTTCACGAGGTCCTTTCGCGCCTTGTATTGCTCGTCTTCAGAGATTTCTTTCATGCTGTAGATCGCGCTGTGCACCGCATCGGCCTCTTGAAGTAAGCGCATCAGTTCTGTATAGGGCCGGGTTGTTGTCCAAGCCTCCAGGTGAATGTTGCATGCCGTCAGGAACGTCTGCACTTGCTCACCATCGGAGTGGTTCATGATGTCGTCGTCGAGCTGCGCGATGAGGTCCGGCGCCTGCGCGGCGTGCATGATCCGCCGGATGGCTTGCGTCCCGACGGCGCTGACACAGACCCAGCGGTCATCAGAGGACTTGTAGGCGTTGCGAAGCACTCCGTGGCTACCCAGAAAATTGCCGGGTCTCTTGGGAATGATAGACAGCTGGTCGAAAGCCGCAACCTGCGTGGGAATGATGCGAAACAGTGCCTCGAACAAGGCGACGTCAATGACCTCGACGCCCCGCGGGCCGCCCTTGCGATTGACGAGCGAGGCCAGAACACCGATCACACCAAACAGCGATGCAACGCCATCACCCAGGGTTGTAGAAGGAAAGGCCGGAGGACCATCCGGGAAACCGTTGAGGTGGGCAAATCCACTGGTGGCCTCGGCAACCGTACCAAATCCGGGCATATTTTTCTTGGGACCCGTCTGGCCATAGCCGCTGATGCGCAACAACGCGACATTGGCGCCTGCCCGCTCCAGTTCCTCAGGACCAATGCCCCACCGCTCCAGCGTGCCTGGCCGGAAGTTTTCAATGATGACATCGAACTGCTTAGCCAGTTCCAGAAACATCGCGCTACCCTTGGGAGAGGACAGGTTCAGAGTCACGCAATCTTTACCGCGCTGAATCACTTTCCACCACAGAGAATGGCCGTCTTTTTTTGGCAGCATGGTGCGAATTGGACTACCCTCGGGGTGTTCGACGGCAACGACTTCAGCCCCAAAGTCGCTGAAAATCGAGCCTGCATTGGCACCCGAATATTGGTGTGAGATGTCCAACACACGGATGCCTGTGAGTACGCCGGAACTGAGTGAGGAGGTTGGGTTCATGATGTTGAGGTTCAGGCAACGACGATCTTGCGCTCTGCCAGGGATGCAACGTCGAGCGGATCAAGGCCAAGGACTGTTGTGAGAACGCTGCGGGTGTCGCGACCCATCTCGGGTGCCGGCTGTGCCGGCCTGTCTGCGCCCCACTGCTCCCCTCGTATAGGGTTGCGGACCACCTTGACGTCTTTGCCGTGGTGCTGCACCGCCTGGATGCTGTTGTTAAAGATGACCTGCTCGGACAGGACGGCTTCATGCAGTTCCATCACAGGGCTGGTCGGGACATCTGCAGCAGTCAGCAGCGCGATCCAGTGTGCGCTGGGTCGCGATGCAAAGATCTCGCCTAGCTCCCCGACAAGCACATCGCGGTGTTGCAGGCGGGCCGGGTTGGAGGTGAAACGCGGATCCGTGAGCCAGTTCTCACGACCGAGGGCACGGCAGAGGTTCTGCCAGAAGACCCTTGTGAACGCGCCCACCATGACGTATTTTTTGTCAGCGCAGAGGAAAGCCTGATAAGGAACGATCTGTGCATGACCACGCCCCAGCCTGGGAATCGTCTTGCCCAAGGTGGTGACCGCAGGGATGTAGTTACACATCATGTTGAGCGAGGCCTCCAGCATGGAAACATCGATCCGCTGCCCTTCAGGGTGTTTGTCACGCGCGTGCAACGCAGCCAGAATGCCGGCTAGCAAAAACAAACCGCTGGAGAAGTCTGAGATCGGCGCACCAATGCGAACCGGACCACCGTCGCGCTCTCCTGTGATCCCCATGAGTCCAGAAACACTTTGCAAAATGATGTCGTTAGCGGGCCGCTCCGACCAAGGGCCCGACCGCCCGAATGCTGAGATCGACGCAAAGATCAACCCCAGCCGCACTTTTCGTAGCGCTTCAAACCCCAGTCCAAGCTTGTCCATGACGCCCGGGCGGAAGTTCTCTACAACGATGTCGCACTTTTCTGCAAGCCGGGCCGCCAGCGCGGCCCCTTCGGGCTGCGCCAGGTCGATGACGACCCCATGCTTGTTGCGATTGAGGCTCAAGTAGTAGTCGGTCTCTTTGGGTCCTAAATCAGGCACAGGCTCGCCCATGGTGCGGGTGCCATCGCCGCCCTTGGGCTTTTCAACCTTGATCACTTCGGCACCAAGGTCGGCCAGGAACATCGTCGAAAAAGGACCGGCTGCGGCATGTGTGAAGTCAAGGACGCGCAAGCCATCAAGTGGTAACGCGCCGCTTGTTGCTGAAATGCCCGATGAAACCACAATCACTCCAAAAAGTCTTAGACCGCCAATAAAATATTACATGTAATATATATTCAACAGGAACTCAGCAGCATAGGGCAAACACTATGTTTTAGACCAGACTTGAAGCGGCTAACCTGAACCGAAGATCGTGAATTCAGATCCCCAACCCACGTAAATCATGACGACCAACACCACTGCCATAACTGTCTCACTGTCGGATCACGTTGCCACTATCACATTTGAGAGACCGCCGCACAACTTTGTCGATGCGGCTTTGATCTGCGCGCTTGCCGACCAATTGGAGGCACTGGACAAAAATGCAGACTGCCGCGCTGTGGTGCTTGCCACCAATGGCAAGGTCTTTTGTGCCGGCGCGGACCTTAGCAGCGCAAACGGCGCAGCCGCCTCAGCTGGCGCAGCTTCGCTTTACACCCATGCAATGCGACTCTTCCGCACCACCAAACCGATCGTCGCTGCGGTTCACGGACCCGCAATTGGTGCCGGCATGGGCCTGGCATTGGTCGCCGACTTCCGGGTAACCTGCCCGGCCGCCCGCTACAGCGCCAGCTTTGCCCGCCTCGGCTTTCATCCCGGCTTTGGGATGACGACGACTTTGCCCAACCTGATCGGTGTCCAGAAAGCCGCAATGCTTTTCTATACCGGACGGCGTATTGACGGCGCTCAAGCCTATGCAATGGGCATAGCCGATGAACTAGTCCCCGACGCAGAAGTGCGCACCCGCGCCATCGAACTAGCCCGAGAAATCGCCACGAGCGCACCGCAGGCCATCATTTCTACCCGCGCAGAACTTCGCAGAGACTTGGCCGACAAAATAACAGCAGGCAATTTGCGCGAGCAGAAATTTCAGGAAGCGCAATTTGCAACGGCTGATTTCAAAGAAGGTGTTGCAGCAGCGGCTGAGCGGCGCGCACCGATTTTTACTGGAAGTTAGTGATCTGATGCGCGAAATGGCGCGGATAGATCGAAAACTCAACCCGCTGAGGCCAAGTGTGGCAAGCGTGTTGGGCTGCCTATGGCACCTGTTTTATGCAGTTAGAGTGATCGCAGCTTGCCCAATCGTGAGCCCGCTGCGTGCATTTCTGTTACAGCTTGCTACGCGCGAAGCCCGTGCCGCAGCAGCAGATCGCGCTGGCGCCTAGGGCCGCGAGGCCGGGGATCGCTCAGTGGGTCGCTAGCGCCTGGAACCGCGGGAACTGAAGTAGCACCACGTGCAAGCCGCCCGAGCCGGCCTTCGCGATGTAGGGGGGGTCATCCGGCCGTACGAAAGCCATCGACAACCTTAGTAGCGGGCGGCCCTTCTCGGGGTCGAGCATCTGGCCGGCCATCACCAGCCAGAACTGCCCACCGCCCTCGGCGGCATCCGGTCCGGTGACACAGTCGCCAGGCGGCATCACATAGGACGATGCGGCC
>Ga0214921_10001293_pt1 | contig 43174 bp, 42 predicted proteins | sample LL1505_MetaG_FD_177992 | JGI IMG/M metagenome (GOLD analysis project Ga0214921, IMG submission 177992) | Freshwater microbial communities from Lake Lanier, Atlanta, Georgia, United States - LL-1505 | ecosystem: Environmental > Aquatic > Freshwater > Lake | place: USA: Georgia | collected...
TTACGATGCAGACGCAGACGCAGACGCAGACGCAGACGCAGACGCAGACGCAGACGCAGACGAAGACGCAGACGCAGACGCAGACGCAGACGCAGACGCAGACGCAGACGCAGACGCGAATGCGAACGTAGCGGACGGCACACCACGCAATGACAACGAGGGACCAGACGATCCCTACTACCGGACTCTGGATCAGATCCGCTACGCCCTTGAGGTGATGCGTCCCTCATTTGAGACAGTGGAAGCCGAGATTATACCCAAGGTCGATGGCGATGTCTTTGATTTTTCTGACGGGGAGGCATACGAGAATGTGGCCGATTATCTGTTGGAGACCGGTGGTGAGGCCTGTCTCTTTCTATACAAGGACCACTTAATGGCCTTCTCCAAGCGGCAGTTGGCAGAGAAGATAGAGAACGGTACGGTGGTCTTCTACGAGTGCCGCCAGGTCTTTCCCTTTGATCCGAATCAGGGTCTGTTTGGAACCTTTGAACCCACGAATATCAAGAAGACGAAATACGTTGAGATCGCCATGAACGGGCGGTTCACCTTTCCGCTTGAGCTTGTACGGCAGCTATTTACTAGCCATTCCCTCTGGCGTATCGAGGATACACCCAACGTACTGCCTGTCACGGCAAGCTGGGCGATGGCAATCCACGGTGGACCTGTCGAGTCTGCCGTCCACTGCCAGGACGGTACAGAGAAACGTCTCTATACGCTAACACCTGTGAAGTTTGCTAGACGGGCAGCGGCCGCGGCTGCACCTGTGGCAGCCGTGGCAAAGATCCGCCGCGGTGAAAACGTGCGTGAGATCGACTTGGCGGCCGGTGCCAATGTAGCATCTGTCAAGGGGCGGTACGCTACGGCACTTGGAGTGAATGCAGATCGCGTTCGGTTTATCTTTGGCGGTAAGATTCTCAAAAATACCGACGCCGTGGCTCCAGGAAGCACGCTGCAGGCAATGGTACGGGCCGAGGGCGGTACCAGACGCAGCCGTTCTAAACGTGGCACACGGAAGCTGTCACGGTATTGAACTCTGATTAAGACGTTAGCGTCTGCTGCTACGACGAGTCATGCTGCCGCCTTGACGGGGAGTTTGTAGATCTCGATGGAGATCCCCTTTTCGACGTAGAGATAAGTCATGCCGCTCGGATTCTCTGGAACGTCCACCTCCGAGGCAATAGGATAGCCCTCGGCCTCCTCTATCTGTCGGTCGAGCTCCTCCTTGTGCTTGGCCTTCACTGCTGCAGCAGCCTCCTCATAGGTGTTATAGAGTTCAGGGTAGGGTCCCCGAAACTCATCACTGTATTCGACGACAACGTAGTGGTGCATTTTGATAACCGGATAGAATCTCTGACTGTAATCAATTTTTTTATTTTCACTGATTAGAGATGTCTACAACTGTCCGCAATACACTGAAGAACAGATGGGCACCGCGTCGTGCCACGATCGCCCGTGCGTTCAACGGAGCTGCCGCTTCGGCTGTTCGCAATACGATGAAGAATCGCTGGGGGGCGCGCAAGGCAACTATCACCCGAGCTTTCAATGCCCAGCGCGGCCCGCGACCCAGCGTCACTCGCGGCATGGGAGCTCGTAACCTCTTCTCTGCGAACAGACGTAAGGCTAGCCGTATCGTGTCGGATCTATTCAGCCAGGGGTTTGAGCACAGAGACCGCATTATCGGCACGGCTAAGGCGCAGTACGGGTACACTAACGCCAATATCCACTTCATTGAGGAGCGACTGAATAATGTGGGGGTCTATGACTAAACCTGCGGTTCTTGCGACTGAACCCATAGAGCTTTTGCTGTTATCTTGATATGATTCTACGAATCCTGTCAAAATAAGATGCTCCACTTGAGGATCGAACTCAAGGCCTTCCGCTTACTAAACGAATGCTCTACCACTGAGCTAGAGGAGCGCGACACTAGGGTCGCTTTGAGCCACCATGGGTAGATCAAAGCGATATAGATGCCTCCTCTGGGGATCGAACCCAGTGCCTTCCGCTTACAAAGCGGATGCTCTACCAACTGAGCTAAAGAGGCGTAAGGCACAATATATGCCCCATTACAGCCACCAGAGGTGGATGTAATCAGAATAATGCGTCCAGCGGGAATCGAACCCGCGTTGAAGGTTTGGAAAACCCTTATTCTACCACTGAATTATGAACGCTTTTGACACCACCGACTCGGTGGTGTCAAAAACCTATTGACCGAACGGAGAATCGAACTCCGGTTCCAGGATTCAAAGTCCTATGTCCTGACCTCTGGACGATTCGGTCTTCTCAATATTGTACTATTGCATCCTGTTTAAGTAGCTTTAATTCTTACGAGCCCGCTGCGTACTACGCTGTCTCTTTGATCTACTGCGTCTGCTGCCACCGTCCTTCTTCTGCTTTTCACATGTGCCGTCGCCCACGAAGAATTGCCACCCCCACCGCTCCCAGATATCCAAGACGAACTTGATGTTATCTACTACGGGTTTACCCTTTCCCTTGTAACGCTCATTCACGAAGAATTCGTCCTCGTCGTTCACTGTATCCCTCCAGAGCTGCCGGTTGGCCTTGTCACGAGCAATAGCGTTGATCTCCTTAATAAAAGCCGGTGTACCCAGGATCATTCGGTACATATTGACCATCGAACGCTGCTTCTCGAATTTCTGCTGTCTTGTGGCGACCTTGCTGGGTGTGGAGTCAAAGGGAATATCCAGATAGGCCATCAGAGAGTAGGACTGGCAGAGGGTATCGTTAGTATCTGCCGCCAGATCCTGGTACCCGTATTCCGCACTGCAGACTTTAGAAGAGTAGATATTCAAGCCAGGGTAGTTGTTGTTTTGACCACTGTCCGCGTCGTTATTGTTGTTGGCTACTCGGTTAACAAGGTCGCCGAGCACACTCCGTACTACATTGTTGTTTGATGCTGGGGCCGCAGCTGCGTTTGCGCGAGCCACTGCGTTTGCGTGAGCCACTGCGTTTGCGTGAGCCACTGCGTTTGCGTGAGCCACTGCGTTTGCACCGCCGCTCATATTTGCACGAGCAGGAGCCGCAGCCGCATTTGCAGGGGCCGCAGCCGCATTTGCAGGGGCCGCAGCCGCATTTGCAGGGGCCGCAGCAGCCGCAGGTGCATCATTATCGAAGACAGGCATTATGACCTCCTCATCCGGATCATGATAGAAGACGTGGTGCACCGAATTGCCAAAAGCCGGGCCCGATGGTAATATCACCAGCTTGCCACCGTGCGGAAAGATCTCCGTTATGATCTGCCTGATTGTCTCATCGCCAAAAATCTGGTTGATGTAAGTCATATGGGCACGACTGAAGATCTCCAACAGCCTGTTATTGCAGTACTGTTTGTCCAGAATCTCCAGACCGTAGTGACTCATCCTGACACAGTGGGAGATTTTAGATTCGGGGCCAAAAAAAAAGTCGAGGATAAGGCAGGATTTGAACCTGCGCACAGAAACTGTATATGATTTCTAGTCATACGCCTTAACCACTCGGCCACTTATCCCTGACTCTCTCTCTTCGGTCGGATGGGCTTTCAATTTTAGGACCTCGTCCCAGCTTAACTTCGGTACAACACGTTACAAGACGTTACATATCAACTTGCAAAAATTGAAACCGACTACAGGGTTTGATTTCGGGAAAAAAGCACAAAATGAGTGTGGCCCTAATCGGTGTTGACTTTCAAGTGGACTTTGCTACGCCTACGGGCGGGCTTTACGTACCGGATGGGATGGGTGCCGTCGGACCCTTTATGGCTCTGCGGGCGGGGTTGGGATCCGTGCCCGTGTTCTTGACGCAAGACAGCCACCCTGCCGACCACGTCTCCTTCGCCGCCAACCACCCTGGTAAGCGGGTCCTCGAGACTGTCGTGCTGGCTTCGGGTGAGAGCCAGATCCTCTGGCCTCGCCACTGTGTGACGGGGTCGGCGGGTGCTGAGTTCGTCGCTGGAGTGGCGGCACCGACCGATGTGGTGGTGCCCAAGGGTCGGATGCGGTTGGTCGACTCCTATAGCGGGTTCGGCTCGGCCGACGGTGTGACCGAGATCACGCCTCTACACGCCGAGCTTCAGGCACGCAGGATTACGCACCTGGTGATCTGCGGTTTAGCCTTCGACTACTGCGTGGCTTACACGGCACGGGACGCAGCTCGACTGGGCTACAAGGTCTGCGTTGTCCGCTCGGCATCACGGGCCGTTGCTGCGTCGTCCGCTGTGCATGAGGAGGCCCTTATGTTGGCGGCAGGAGTCGTCATTGTTGAGGACGTGGCGGCCGCACTGGCTTGGGCTGAAAGTGGAAAAAATTGAAATCGGAATCGTCCTAATATTAGGAGGTGCAGAGGGGTCAGCCAGTTCAAAAGAGCTGTGTGGGACTAACGGACGTGTCAACAAATAGTATCCTGGTAGGTGCCTTTGCGAAGAGGTCTAACCGAGACGGGAGTGGACAAGGACACGACAGTTCGAAGCGTGGTAGGGGCTTCGGACAGAGGGGTTTTTCCGTCTCATGCGGCGGGGAATTTGGCCAAGACGGCCGTTCTATTTGCGGCAGTCGGCGTGATATACCACTTCTTCTTGGTCGGATCCCAGCATGCTCCCATGCCCTTTGCTTCGTCCTTGCGAGCATACGGTACGTCCAGATAGAGATGTCTTTCTCTTGGGGTGCCGGCACTGTAGGGACAGTGTGTCAGACCGATCGCCATGTTTGCCAAGCGGTCGGCACCGTCATTGCCTCTTGAGTGGACGTCCGTCTTCTCCGTGTGGGCCATGATATGGACAAACTGGACGTTCGGTTTGTCGCTATAGGCCTCATAAATGGCTTTTACAAGATCGCGATTGGGGATGGCGGGCCAGCCGGCCTTGGCCTGCTTTGCACCGTAGGTCGTGGCACAGCGGATAGCGTATTCACTATCCGAGACCACGGCTATATGCTTGCCCTGCTGGATCTCCGGCTCGATCAGTCTGTAGAGATGGTGGATCGCTCCCAGTTCTGCCGTATTGTTGGTCTGCTTCCCTTCGACACGTTGGCTGACATTCCGCGGGTCGCCTTCGCCGAAATAGATGCCGATACCCGCGGCGGCGTGCCGGCTACCGTTGTTGGAACAGGAGCCGTCGGTGTAGACGTAGTAGTCTGGTACGAAAGTGCTGGCCTCGATCTCTACGATGGCTTTTGTCGACTTCTTTTTTGGCTCTCTGGTCGGTTTCATCACTAGCGTATTCTGGATCAGGAACATCTCTGCGTCCTCTCTATTATCGAACTTCTTGTAGACGGCTCCACTGAATCCCTCGGTCAGGGCTCTACACTCGGGCCAGCTTGTCACGACGGCGGGGCTCTTTCCGTGAGCCACGGCGTAGAAGGACATCTGTTATTCGACTTATAGTATAGGGCGAATATCAAATTTGCTTGGTTGTGGAGCAAAAATCTTCACATCTACTAGGATGAACGCAGCCAGGACGATCGATGCCTGGTGCAACAGAGCTAGTGCGTTAGAGAGGAGGCTCGCGGTCTGTATGTCGGAGTTCAGTGAGCTGGCAGAGACGTATCCCGACATGCGGAACATGACAGCCGACTTAAAAAGGGCCAGAGGTGATGCGGCAAAGGAGCGGATCGATAGAGTTTTCTCCCAGGCGGTTGACGCCCAGAAACGCCTCTGCACGATGCGTGCCGGTCGTCGGCGGCGAGCGTCGACCCGTCGCCGGTGATCCGCGCGTAGCGAACGGAAAAAGCCTGGGTCCCTTGAAGGGATCCAGGCTCTTCACAACACAGTGTCTGCAGCCACTGGATTGCCGACAGCTTGATCGCCTGTCGCACGCGGGATATTTGTTAGTTTACGCCGCCCTTCCCAGGACGGCCCGTAGATGACGACTGTACCTCATTGTGGGTCCGGTTTGTCTCTCTTGCTCGCTCGCTGCGATATCAGGAGTTGGGACCGTTGGGACTTCAATTTTTTCCACTTTTGGGGTTCGGCTGGGTCATCTGGAAAATATGAACAATAACGCCACAGGATGCATGTGTAAATGGCCTGTAAAATACAGGCGTTGCGGCTTCATCTATGGGAGACCATCTGTCGACGGGTTGAGGCAGACTGGGACCTGCCCGTCATCGAGGACTATTATATCGAGATAGAGGGCGACTACGGTGCGATCTATAAGGAGGCCTACTTGCAATTCTACGGTCAGGGGCCACAAGAGGCCCTCTTCCAGTTTGCCGGTGCCAATTGTGAGGAGTACGTCAAATTACTGGTCTGTCTGATTGTGGGGTCCGATCGCGACTTCCGCAAATTCAAGCTGACCCTCTATACGTTTATAGAGCGTCAGTTTGAGGCGATTGCTGGATCACGGCCTTGCGGCTGTTACGGGGCGGCCGTCTGTAACGGTGACGGGGCATGTCTCCACTACTGTCACGAATGTTTCTGTGAAAATGAGCCGCACACGGAGATCGATCCACGTGACGTCGTTGGCGACGGGCACAATTGTCTGGTACAGTGTACCCTGGGCTGCGTGCCTGTTGAGTGTGCGAACCACGCGATGTGTAAGAAAGTGCTGCCCGCTTGGTCTGCAGCCGTTGGGGGCGGGCTCTGCTATAATTGTGCGTGGTACTACGGGAAGATTGACTTCATTGGCAGGGTTGGCGAGTGTCTGATCTGTGCAGAGGAGCAGCCCATAGTGAAGATCTTCTGTGGACACGAGCTCTGTTTGGGGTGCTGGAAGACTATATCGAAGAAGGATGGGACGTATCTTCAGCGGCCTGCTTGTCCGGTGTGTAGGCAGGAGACACGGTCCGTATGATGGTAAAATTGAAGTTTTTCTATAGATATTTGTTAACATCTTACAAATGGCGACAAATATCTATGTACTGCGACTCGTCGGTGGGCACTTCTATGTAGGTAAGAGTGATGATGTGGCCAAGAGGTACCAACAGCACCTAGACGGTAAGGGTTCGACTTGGACGAAAAAGCACAAGCCGATCGCTCTTGAGAGGACCATCAAGAACGCCTCAGCGTTCGACGAAGACAAGGTCACTAAAGAGTACATGAGCCGCTATGGGATTGACAAGGTTCGTGGCGGGTCGTACGTGGAGGGTCAGCTGAGCGACTTTCAGGTGGAGACACTCAAGACGGAGATCTGGGGAGCGAAGGATCTCTGCAAGATCTGTGGTCGTGCTGGGCATTTTGCGAAGACCTGTAGAGCCAAGACTGATGTATCTGGTAACAAGATCGAGTATGAAGAAGTTCAGGTGGTCGCGGCTCGTGGTGGCAAGGCGGCAGCAGGAGGCGGTGGTAAGGCGGCAGCAGGGGCATGTTATCGCTGCGGTCGAAAAGGACACTATTCACCTGCATGCTACGCGGGCCGTCACGTCGATGGGTCTTATCTGAGTGACGGTGAATACGAAGACGATGATAGCGATGACTATTGAGTTGGGTACCGCGACTGAAACTCGCTTCGCTTCTTCGCATACTGGGCTTCGCTCAGTTTACTAGTCGATAAGAGTATTCGCAGCTTCTGCTGTAAATATAAGCTGTTCACCAGCTCCCATTTATAGTGGTCGGTACGTGTACTGGGGAAAACCTTGTCATCTTTAACGTAGAGGACACATTCGTAAAATCTCGCCCCATTATGCTCTGAGATAACAAAGAACGAGTTGTCAGACAATTCAGCCAATGCACGCATAATTATAGGATTCGTTGTAATAGGATCAAACTCTTGATCTGCTGGTGTTATCTTAGCATACATATAGCGGATGTACTCCATCTGAAAAGTATGGCGGGGTAGTGTTTAGATCTTGTTTACGCGACCTTGTCGAGCTGATGATCTGAACGTAAGGGTTCAGATCATCAGATAGTCCAACTTGCCATGGATAGCCTTCAGTTCCACCATAATCTCCGCTAAGGTGTGGCGTGTGAGCTCGGTTTTTGCTGCAGCTGCGAGCTCGGCGGCCACCGCTTCTGCTTCAGCAGTCTTTTTGGCTACCGTGATTTCGTGTCGGCGAATAGCGTCTTCGATCTGATCGCGTGTGAGGCCGGTAAATCGCTCAATCTGCCTCATCGGACGGTGATCGTTGAAATGATACTGTACAGCCATCTTCCGTCTCTGGGCGTTGATACCACCGATGGTGCGTTCGTGTTGGGCGGCTATAAAGGCAATAGACCTACCGTCTTTGATCGAGTTTAACAGCTTCAGTGCCTCGGCGTCGGACCAGCGGCGGCCCATTCTGGGCGGATATTTTGAGCGATCGAGACCGTAGATAGTGCTCATGTTGTTGAAGGTTGAGAGGTTTGGAGGGTGTGTTTCAATTTTTGTAGACCGTTCTATTTACCACAATGCCACGCTGGCGGATGCTACGTATGATTGAAATAGGGCAAAAAAAACTATTTCAATCAACTTTTACTACTTTGGTTATGTGTTGACGAGGTTGTGTTTTTGAATAGGCTTGCGGCCTTTATCATGGACTGCTGCTAACATACTTGTCAACTCTGCCATGGCCATTTTAAGGTCGGCAATCTCCTGACGGAGATTATTGATATCATTTCTGTCTATCATTGATAACTGTGCTGATGCTTTTACTGTACCATGTGGTTCTATAATGGTATTCCTTGCAACCTTCCTCTCATATCTAGCTTGGCACACCGCCTTGTAGAGATCTGACTGCTTGTACTCTAAATACCCCTTTACAGCCACCCTACTCTCTACAATATTAAGCTTGCGTAGCCTAGAAGCGACGCCCGTCATGTTACGTTTATGGATCTTACTGATCTCCTGAACAGACAGACCCTTATTTTTGTACTCGTCAATAAGTTGCTCACATTCCTCAGTTGACCAAGGTGCACCGGCTCTTTCATGCTCCTCCTCTCGCTCAGATACAGAAATTTTTAACGGGTCTACACTGGGTTTAACTTGTTTAGCGGTGTTGATAATCTCCTTATAAAGCGGGCTATCGCGATACTCCTGATAACCACGAGCCTCTACGTTATTGTTCAATAATTTAAGGCGTTTAAGCTGCCATGTTATACCACCTGGCGTCCGCTTGTGGATATCACCGATTTGGATTATTGTTAGGTTATCTATGGTATACTCGTTTTCCAGCTGCGAGTCTTCTTCTTCTGTCCAAGGATGTCCAGATCTATCGTAGTAGCTTTTCGGCTGCATATTAGCAGATCCGTGTCATTTTATCTTTATATCAATTTTACTCTTCGATCGCCGCCGTCTGCGTGTCCGCCTGCCACCTTTGTTTGCGTTCGCTTTTACATAAGGCTTCACCATCTCCAACATCGATTCCATGGCGTGAATCAGCCCATCTCTGTATATTTTTATATGCAACGCGTCCAAGTCTGGTTCCGTATCAAGCTTTTTCTGGTAATAGCGCATAGACCAATCATGACTGTTGAACGTGTTATTAAATTTGACACAGTCGTTTTTTGTGTCGAACAGTATCACCAGGTAGTTGTAGCGTTTGTAGAGGTCTAAAACTGAGTTCGACACGACCTTGACATTGTCTATCATGCTGGCATCCGGGTCGGTGTCTTCTTCCGCTTCGGGGAAAAAGTGGTGAAAGGCGGCTATAATGGGCTTTGATTTGGCCCGATTTCTAGAAAAGTTATGCTGGACCATACGATATGTGTAGGTGCCAGAGCGAAGGTTAAATACGATCTCAGGGCCGGCTTTAGTCAGTTCGCCTGCACCGTAGATGCGACCCACGGCTGTGCGATTGTTAAAGGCTAGGGCCTGATGACGGGTGCCGATTTCAAAGGGCGATAGGACTTCGGTGCAGATGAACTTCAGGTCGGGACTGGGTTGGGGTGCGGGGACTTCAGATTCAGTGTAGATCATCCAGGTATAGACGCCGTCTTTGGCGGTTAGAAGCTCCTTGTCATTCAAGCGCGCGAACTTGTGAAGCAGTTCCTGGACTAACGCGGGATCTCTGTTAATGCTGTCGAAGCCCAGTTTTGCGACAAAAACATACTTACCGTCCTCGTTTTGAACGTCGCAACTGCTGTCGCGGAGCATAATGACGGGGTGGTTTGCGGCTTTTAGCATGGAGGAGGTGTTTGCCATCTCTTATGGGCGGTGGTTTACTTCGGTACAGCATGCTACCACCGCTTGCCGCAATGCGACGAGCACCCACCACCACAGTAGTCCTCTTTTTTGAATCCTGGCTCTGCCTGGCAGCACGTGGCCGTGTGGTTGTCCTTCGCCCCAGGCTGTTTGTTTCCTGTGACGGGGTCGTAGTACAGGCTGCAGAATTTCTTGCCGCAACCCCAGCACCAGGACTTACCGCATCCCTGGCCCTTCTGGAAGCCGCGCTTGGTGTCCAGGCCACACGCAAAGATATAGTTACACGCGTCGTCTTTCAGGGCCCAACGTTCACAGTGGGGACACTGCTTGGCATCCCCTGACATGGCGTGTGGCTGTATTATCTCCCTAGATTAGGTTTAGGCGGATATGGTCTACGTGGCCTTCGACATGGATGGTACGCTCGGGAATTTTATGGTTCTCTGGCCTATCATCACCGGACTGCTACATTCTGACGGCGATCGTGAGAGGAACCCCCTCTACATCGACTTCGTGCGACAGATGGCAATCCGCGAAAAGGGGTCGACACCTCTTGGAATTTTCAGACCCGGTATTTTTGACGTTATGCGACGTGTGGCCAAGATGAAGAAGGCAGGATCTGTATCGGGTGTTATCATCTATACCAACAACGGATCCCTTGAATTAGCGAAATTTGTGCGTGACGTGATCCACCGCGTTCTACGGTACAAGCTGTTCGACGATGTGATACACTTCTATCACGGACTGCGGGTTGTGGGGGCAGATGGACGGGCGTCCAATCAGAAGACCTGGTTCGAGCTCTATCATCTACTGACACTGGGTCTTGCTCGGGCTCCTGATTCGATACGGCCTGCCGACGTACTCTTCGTCGACGATCAGGAGCATACGGACCTGATGACTTCGCTGGGTACGAACTACGTGCATGTGCCCGAATATAGTCGTGTGGCGGCCATAAATCCCATTATCGATATGATCTCGTCGGCTGTTATGACGCATCTCGGTGGGGGTACGGATCTCTTCAAATACACGGGGTATCACGGACCACTCGAGAGGTACATCGGATATCTGCGACGTGGGGCCGAGCCGGCGTCGGTGGCTCAGTCGACGATTGTGGACAGTGGATCGGTCTCCATGCTGAAGGCTCTTCACCGTGTGGGCTCCCCATATGCACGCCGCACGGCTACACGGCGGAATCGGAAAAATTGAATGGGTGTGCTTCTTGGAGGTAAGAAGCAACAAAGAAGATGGACAATCTTATCAAGTACCGCAATGACCGCAAGAGCGAGGGCGCCACGATCGACGAGCTGAAGCCCGTCGACGCACAGATCACCACGCTGCTCAAACGCAGCCAGATGGTATGGGCCGTCGAAGTGGTGCCCAAGGCTGTGCGTGGTGAGATGAGCGTGAAGATCCTTGACGGAACCGACTCCATGTTGCGTTCGGGCGTACCCTACACGGTCGTCGCCAATCTTGACACTGAGACCGTGGGTGACCTGGCGGCTAGGGCGTGCAAGGTGATCGGCGTCGGCTTTATGGGTGTCAAGCTGGTTAACGGCGACACGCACCTGGACCTGACGACCCCGCTTCGCAGCACGTTGATCCGAGACGGGTCGCTTGTCGCGATCTGCAACCGCCTCAACTGCAACGGGACCTGCCCCGCAGCGGGCCTGTGCCAGCCGTCGCGTGCGGAGGCACTGGCCCGTGCGATGGATAAAAGCGAAGTGATGCTGGCACTTATGCGCGCGGCAAAGGTCGACCCGCTAGAGAAGGCGTGTGCGGTCGCATGCGAAGCGGTCCCAGGCGGCGCGGTCCCAGGCGGACGTTCCGCACCCATTTGGGCGGCCCTGAAGGCACATCGCGACAATGTTGCCACGTGGCACGAGGCACCGGCAGAGCAGAGTGCGCCTGCCGCGGCCAACACGTTCGAGGATATTCCTGAGGAGGAGCTCTACGCCTGAGGTTCCGCAGTAACCGGGCCACAAGCCGGATTTTTTTGTACCATCACTGATAGTGCAAAAAAAAGATTGCGTGGAAGGGGATTTGAACCCCTGCGGCTTTCGCCAGCAGATCTTGAGCCTGCCTCCTTAACCACTCGGACATCCACGCATTTCAGGACTTATGAAGTACTCAAATGCGTTATCTGTCTATTATTCCGATACCGGGAATCGAACCCGGGTCTTAGCCTTGAAAGGGCCGTATGCTAACCGTTACACCATATCGGATGTTAGCCACTACGAGTGGCTAACATCAACATATGTTCGTAAGGGGTACCCCCGCTACACCCATATCGGATATCATCCACTATGAGTGGATGATAAATGATATAGTCCGTGCGGGTTTCGATCCCGCTACCTATGCCGTGTAAAGGCATCGCTCTACCAATTGAGCTAACAGACTCTTAGCTGAATCTACAAGATTCAGGTAAAAGGAGATTTACTAGGGGCGGGGTTCGAACCCGCGCGGATTGCTCCATCGGATCTTAAGCCCGACTCCTTGACCACTCGGACACCCTAGTTTCAACGCATCTTGGATACGTTGAAACTGAGCCTCAATTTTTGACCCTAAATGGTTGAGAGTCCACAATCTTGTATTGTCTGATTTTCTTTATATAGAGTAGGGATGCTTTCCATGTTTAAGAAGCGGCCAGGGTCTGTAGCTGCCACGGCCGGTGGCATGTTAGATACAACTATCCGCCCACTCTGTTTCGATATCGATAAGAGCGTTACTAGGGCGACGGCGGCGGCGGTGGGGCCAGAGAAGTTCAAGCGCTACGAACACATTCTCTACCTCATGGCCCAGCTCTCCCGAATCGTCTATTGCGACACCGGTATTATGTGGTACGTGATTCAGGCTTCGCTCGGCCTGTCCAACGACGTGGTAAATAAGGTGATCACTGCGTACGATTGGCACTTTGCCAAGCAACGGCGTCAGGCTGTATCGTCGCAACCAGGCGACGGGTCCGGCCGCCCCATGGAGTCTTACTCTCTCAAGGCGGGGACGGGTGCAAATAAATATGGCACGTACGTCTCGGCACCCAACGATATGACCTGCCTCTTCATCAACGCGTCGAAGGTGCGGGCCAATACGAACTCCATTCTGAAGCCCAGCGATGTGATCGTCTCGTTCAAGGGCTCCAGTACCGTCTCCAATTTCAAGCACGATCTGATGTCCCAGTTCACGGCCGCTGACCTAGGGGCTCTTGTGTCGTCGCTGGGGATCACGGTTCAGGGAGAGAAGAACTTTGTGACAGGATCGTTCGTGAAGCCCCTTGTGAAGGCCTGGCACGCGTTGACACGGGCTCTGACGGAGCACTGCGTGACGGCCGATGGGCGACTCTTTTTGACGGGGCACTCGCTGGGCGGTGCGTATTGCACCTTGTTCGGCTTTATTCTGGCCGAGGCGAAGGTCAACGGGCTGCCTTATATGAAAAATGTGGCGTCAATCCACATTATATCGTTCGGTGCACCGACCATTCTTGGCGACAATGCCCGCAACACATTTAATAGGCACCTGGATACGGGCCTGGTGACCGTGGACCGCGTCGTATCACAGAAGGTCGCGGCACGTTCAGCTGCGACCCAGATACTGGTGGGTGGGCCGATGGGTCCAAATAACGTGATCCCCACTATTCCTGCACGGTTCAGTCATCCTGGCTTTCGACCCCTGGCGACCGAGATCAGACCCGAGGCCAATGGGCGACCATACTCCATTGAGAACATCCGTGCCTTCTACGGTGCTCCATCACGGACCCGCTACCGTGAGGCGACCACGTGGCCCTTTACCGAGCCTATTGGTCTAGGCGATAGAGCCTCGGCACCGGCTCTTAAGCAGACGGTGGCTGGGCTGACACAGCTCGGGGCGACGGCTATTCCTGATCAGGCCGACGTGACGATGCCTAAGGATCTGGCAGTAAAGGTCGCGGTGGTGGCCGATGCAGATGAGGATCCTGCGGCCCCTGGCATGGTGGGTGGTTTCGGTCTGACTGCGGCGAAGCGGGCCTATGACGCGGCGACCAAGGTCCATATTCCCAATTTTGTCAGCGTGCAGGGATCCGTCTATGCGTACGGCTTCGCTCACGCCGAATACCTAGGGATGTTCTTTATGGGTGGATTCCGATTGGCGGGCATGAAGAACCCCGCTCTGACCAGCATTGCCTACTTCGCCCTGGGTGAGGACGGTGTGAAGATCCAGTACACACCCAAGGTGGCGGGTGATACTGAGGTGGCTGCGGATCCGACGGCGGTGGCGGTGGGCGGTGGCAGACGCGGCAGCAGCAGACGCAAGACCCGCAGACGTAACAGACGCCGCAACGGCACCGTTAGAAGATAGCCGCAAAATCACCCATCTGATAACCCATTGATGTGTATTTTGCTATACGGCTCGGATGAAAGACGATAGAGAGAATCTCGTCGCGTACAATTGAGTTACGGGTCTCTATAAAGAGTCTGGTATGCTTTAGAAACTGCTCCCCTGGATAGGTTTCTGAATAGAGATAGAGCCAGAAGCTGAGATTGTGCCACGATGGGAATCGGAGAAGGCTCTCAGAGACAGTGGCTCTGCAGTCGCGGAGGCTGTCCTTAGGTCTCAGTCTATAGCCGGCCTTGAAAAGCTGCTGCAAGGCCTCGCTACTGTTATAGGTCATACGTCTGTACTTGTTGAGAAAATTTGGTGTGTTATCCTGGTCCAACAAGAGCAGATCTACCGATGTGTCTCGCATCAGGGCGGCCCATCGTTCCTGCCAGTATCTGAAGGGGAGCGACGGGCATCGCTTTGCGTGAGGTATGCGGAGGAGAAGAGACTCCACTAATTCGTAGAGGTCCATGTTCCCCATCATGATAGCTAGTGGTGTCTCCTGACGCTCATTGCGGTGCTGGAGGGCGGGGTTGGAGATGAATTGGATCGCCTGGAATTGAGCGTCGTAGGCGGTGACGTCAGTGAAGCGGTTATTCAGACATGCATAGGCCAACAGATGGGCCTGTGTGTTCCCCATAAGGTCTACGTAACTGCTAAGATGGAGAAGAGGTGCGTGACCGGTTTCAAAGAAACAGTCCTCCCATGTGCACCAGTCCGCTTCGTTGCGATCTGTGGCCACCGACTGTTGCTTTGCATTGACCCATGCTGTCTGCTCCTCTTCGGCGCCCACCTCATACATAGGGACGAGCTCGCGTTGCTCATTCAAGAGACTGTAGGTCGCGTACTGGATACACGGTTTCAGACCGCGAATGCGGACGTACGGAGTGAGATTGATGTAGGGTCTGAGGCGATGGTCCGATGTGAGACGCTGATGGAGAAGATCGTTGGTCGCCTTGCTCAATGAGTCTAGAACGGGTTTGGGGGCCAAACGGTCCATTCTAGTCTATATCATGAGATTCTGCTTAGGCCGCCTGTTCCAGCATGTCCAACGCGGCCAGGTTCATCTTCGCCTCGTTGATCAGGCCCCACGTGAAGCGAAAGAGACCCTCTGCCGAGGCGTAGCGACGCCACCACGCACGACCCGCTACCGACATCTCGATCCACTTCTCTCGCGACGTAGTCTCTACTATCTTAGTGAATTCTTCGGGCGTATTAGCCACAAAGTAATGCACACCCATCTTCGGCGGGACGCGGTAGTTCTTCATGTCCACACCAGGTGCCACAATGGGGACAACACCCGTAGCAAACAGCTCAATCTCACGGTTGCACTTCGGACCGTAGCCGCGGAGGCAGAGACCGAACTTAGACCGTGTGAGATGATCCAGATAGACCTCCTGCGTGAACTTATAGGGTCCCCCTGTAGAGTCCGTGGGCATAGAGAATTTTTCCACGGCAGTGGACCAGTCGTGTTGGGTTCGGTGCTCTTTCTGAACGCCGCTCTCAATACGGCCCAAAAAGATCGATTTGATAGGTCGATCTTCGTAGTTGTTGAGGACCTTGTTTGAGCTCACGATCGCCTCTATCTGCTTGGGTGAGCGACCCCAGAAGGACCAGGTGTTGTCGCGTTTGGTCGGCTTCTCAGGAAGGGCGTTACCGAAGAAGGCCAGTTTGTAGGAGGTCGGTTGCAACCAGTGCATCTGGGGTCGATCGTAGAGGAGGGTGTCACCAATCGCGTTCCACCAGACATATGGCGTGTCTTCGCTACGTTGGACACGACAGTATCCGCGTTCCTCCCACAAGAGCACCATCTCGCGGAAGGTGTCGCCTACGTGGTCGTGCTTACCGCTAAGAGCCTTACCGGACGGTAGGACAAGGGTGGGAAGGGCCGACTTAGGGACTTGAGTCAACTCCTCCCTGAAAAGGTGCTGCACCAGGGTCTTCTCAATGTCCTCCATGGCATGCTGACGCTGATAGAGGATCGGCTCACGCTTCACACCCAAGAGGACGTAGTTCAACTCGGCTGCACCCGCAAGATGGATGTGATCGCCGCGGGGCTTCGTGTCTGGCATTATTTCGGCTACCGTCGCATTCTTCTTCATCATCCAGCACCAGTCCAGGGCCTCCCACTCTGATTCGCTACTCGCGATCAAGAGATCGGCCTTGGCTAAGAGGGCTAGACGACTCTTGGTTGGCATGTCTGCGTCAATGATGTGGACGGACCAGTGGGCACGATCGCGGCGATTGAAGAGATTCGTCTGCACCGTGCTGCACCAGTCCCTGGAGCAGAGAAGGGAACTGTCGCGTTCGGCTACTAGGACGGCAACGGGCTGCTTGGCATACGAATCGTCTTCTTGGCTCTGCTGGTACATGCTACGCAGTAGATCGACGTGCTCCTTTGGTAGATCCGGAAACGAGTTCGGCGTAAGGGCGTAGACCGTCTCTGAGACATACTGGCAGTCGGCCAGATAAGGGACAAGAGAGACCTGACCCTGTTCCGGCCACTGCAGCAGCTGCAGGGCCTGCTGCGTATCCGGATGAGTAGAGACTACAAAATCCGGTTTGGAGTTAAGTCTCTTGCGGATCTGAAGGGCCTGCGGAAGATAGTGGAGGAACCACTTGGCTGCACTTGTAGCTAACGGTGGTGGAAGGTGGATGGCGATCATTTCAGGAACGTGGACTGTGTTTGTCAGGACCGTCATCTCCACGTTCGACCACTCGTTGAACCAGACGGGATGACTACCGATATAGATGTTCTTAAAATCGCAGACAACGCCTACGGGCATAGTGAAGACTGTACCCTCGAACTTGTAGAGGCGGTTGTCATGCTGCTCGTAGCCCTGATTGAACGTGTTAGGGGACGTGATACTGTAGTTGTAGTGTGTATCACGCTTCATCATAGAACAGATAGTCTCCGCAGTTGACTTCTCCACATATCGAATAGTGCGGTCGAAGCTCTGCATGGGGTTGCGGGACCACGATGCAAGATCCTTGAGATCCTTCACAGGGTTGTACTCCTGGATCCCAGTAGGTTCCACGTAGAGGAAGAGCGGCTTATCTACCACATCTGCGGGTTGGTACGTACGTATATTACTTGCATGTAGGTGATACGTCTTGATTGAGAGGGCGGGATTGGCCACTATGAAGCGGTTACGCAGCATTGAGACGTTGATCGCGTTGTCGCATCCAGACACACCAAAACTGAACCCGAAATCGGCCTCTGTCGGCTCGAAGTCCACCGATGACGCGCGCACAATCCAGGTGTCCTGCGAATCGGGTCGCGGGCCAAACAGCTTAGGTGGACCTTGCGTATCGACGTCGTAACGGAGTAGGGAGAGAAACAGCTTAGTCATCTCCAGGCTGTAGAGCAGACGGAGCGTCTGATCCATATAGATATCCGAATTAGAGAAGACCACAAGAGCGTTCTTCGGTACACTGGCTCGGATGTACTTGAACACGTCAAGGTAGGTTAGGCGGTGACCGATCACGACCTCCTCTAGCTTTGCGGACCCGTGTGGAAGCTGATGACGTTTCTCATTCAGGAGGACGACCTTGTCAATATAGGGGCAGGCCAGATTCATGTCCAGGGCTTTGCGTATCTCCTGTGCACGGGCAGCCTTATCGGGTACGAAATACTGTTGAATGAGGTAGATGGGTGGAACCACAATGTCAGTAGAAGTTGCGGGGATCACGTCGTTGCGTCCCTTGAATGTAGTTGATGCGACAAGGGGTGCCGTGGTGACAAGAACCTGGAACCGCATCAGAGTGGCTATAGCCGCAACCCACGCCTCCTGTGGTGCGTCGGCTGGCAGATCTGGAAGGAAGGGGTACCGCTGATGTAACTCAGTGGTCGCAATTAGGGAACTCGTGTTAGCCGTCAGATGCAGCCGCTCCATCCAGGGTGGGGAGACTATAAGTAGCGTCTCTGTTGCCGCTGTAGTGCTTTTGACCCACGCCGACCAAGCCAGGGTCGCCTCCACAGTAGGCTCATCGTTAATTAATACGATATCAGGCTCAGAGCATGCAGGAAGGGCTGCGTAGTCAGAGACCAGCGTCGACCACCGCTGGAATCGTGGACCACTGAGTCCCTTACTGAACCAGAGAAGGTGTCGATTCGTCTTGGTGACCTGTGCCTCAGTACGCATGATCTGAATAGGTTTTCCCGTCTTTGGATGAACTGCTCTCATTGATCAGATAAGGCGTTTTCTGCTTAAACCGATTCGGCGGACGGAGTTTAATGCAGCGTCTAGGTGGTGTCTTCTATATCAATCTTGACAGACGTGTTGACCGTAGGGCGGAGATTGAGGCCGAGTTGGCAGCGGCGGGCCTGCACGGGGAGCGGTTTGCGGGAATAGAGGGAACACCAGGGATTGTCGGTTGCGGCCAGTCGCATCTGGCCGTCTTACGGTTGGCTAGAGACCGCGGACTCAAAAACGTTCTGATCTTTGAGGACGATTTTCAGTTCCTTGTTACAGCAGAGCGGTTTTGGGAGCGACTGAACGAGTTTTTTGCTCGCGGTCGACCCTTCGATGTGCTCATGTTCAGCTACGCTGCGGAACAGACAGAGCCCGTCGACGACCTCATAATGAAGGTCTTATCGGCAGAGACCGCATCTGCCTATATCGTGTCGGCGGACTTCTACGATCCACTGATCGAGCTCTATGAGACCTATCTCCCTCTTCTGGCAGCCACAGGGCAACACTGGATCTATGCTAACGATCAGATCTGGAAACGGCTACAGGCTGACGCCCAGTGGTATGCCTTTGTGGAGCGACTGGGTAAGCAGCGTGGGTCCTATAGCGATAATTCACTGCAATACATGGATCGCGGCTTTTAAGGAGGGATTTTATAGTTTACAAGAACAGATATGAGCTGTCCTCGTAAACGCTTCCCCGCGTCCACTGCCCCCAGACCGATTGATAACGAGGCTGTACGAGCGACCAACCTGAAGTTGGCAGAGATGATGGCTGAACGGTCGAGGCAGGATAAGGCTATGGCCTTTACCCAGGATAAGGCTATGGCCTTTACCCAGGATAAGGCTACGGCCTTTACCCAGGATAAGGCTACGGCCTTTACGCAGGCCGCTGCACCTTCACCCGTTAAAACTGTAAGCGCAGACCGCAGACGAGGGGAGTTTGATAGTACTGTAGAATAGACCGTCTGGAACACCTGGATCGCTAAAATTAGATAGTGTCATAGACATATCATATAGACCTTTTTCCTCAAAGGTCAAGTCAGGAAGGATCACGATCGAGGAGATCAGGGTTGTTGAGGTGTAATCAGGCTGCAAGGACGTGAGCTGAGCTTGCACAAAGGCTGTAAGGTCTTTGGTATTCTGGTCCTGACCGCCCCAGAAAGCTGTTGCAGGGTTATTATCCATCGCGGCTTTGGAGAGCTTGGCGAAATCGTTATTGTACGGCGTGGATGAGGTCGAGACTAAGGTACGATAGCTCGCATAGTCTGGATCACTGACCAGATTCTGCTTGAGATCATTGTAGAGATAGATCTCGGCCACAGCCAGATAGTACGGATTCGCTGTATCGTTAGAGACTCGTATGCGGGAGTTCAACGAGGGGTTGACTATCACCAGTGGATCCAGAGTCTGTTTCGCAAACGGTGCGGCAATCGTACGTTGGTTGTTATCGGGATAGACCGATAGTGAGATAGTCCTATAAGAGACATATGGGGCTCGTTGTTGAGTAGGGATTGTGAACGTTGCTGTCAGATCCGATGCCTTAAACGGACCGACCCATGTGCTGACCGTGTTACCGTATGTGTCTATCCCTAGAAAATTCACTCCTACAGGGACATTGTAATCGTTGGTATTCCACGAGACCGTCATCCTGCCGCCGCGATATCTGAACGAAGCTCCAGTGGGGAAGAGCCCAGGGGTTGTGACCTGAACATCAGGAGGCGGCAGAACAGCGGCGGCACTAAACGAGAGCTTCGAATAGATGTAGCCGTAGGTCTCTACAGACTGTAGTAACATGGCTCGATTTGTCAATCTGAAATTCAGATTGTAGGTCCCCATAAAAGTCGAGATGTAGAGCTGAGGTGTGGTCTCTGCAGTAGGGATGCGGGGTGTCGCTGTAGTCAGGCTGTAGGAGACGGGATTGTAGATCGGTGGGGTGGAGAGCCACTTTGCCAGAGTCCCAGTATCCAGTGTCTGAAAATTATTATTGTAGGAGGATTGGACGTCAATAACAACATTTATCTGACGATTAGTGTTAGCAGGGCTCCCTGTATGGATGATACCGTAATAGACGTCGCTGCGAATATCCGATACCAGGATATAGAAATTGTTGTATCGTGAGACATCCAACTGAGCTATACCTACAGTGATGGGGTTGAGATCGGTTATGCCGCCAACCCCTGTAATCGAAGAGAGGTTGTCTACCGAATTCAGAATGATGCTCGGTGCCGTCTCGTACTGGCGACCTAATATCGAGCTGATCGTGATCAGACTAGAGATGTTTGCCACATTCTCGAACGTGGAGATCAGCTCATATGTCGTAGAGAAGAGCTCCGACTGTTCGCTCAGCCCCTGTGCGATAAATGTAGAGACAGTGTTGCCGGCGTCTGTAACAAATGAGGAGAGAGAGCTGTTAAAATAGAGAATAGAGGCCGAGATAGTAGAAGTAAAATAGACTACCTCGCCGTCTATAGTGGAATTAAAATAGATCACTTCGCTTGATATATAGTAGTCCATAGTAGAGAGCACCTGCGGTAATAGAGTACTGATAGAGGAGAGATAGGCGTTTGCCACTAGATAGTTGAAGGTGGAGACTGTTACGTATTCAAGCGTACTTGTATATCGGTATTCGAAGTTAATGGTAGTCGAGGCCAGGATAGTGTTACTGATGCTCAGTGTGGAGACGATAATATTATAGGAGTATCGTTCTAATTGAATGAACGAGTCGTAGAGAGTATCTATCAGACCCGTTGTTATCAACGTCGAGACATTCTGATTTAACGTGGAGATATCTACAGCAACAGATGTGCTGATATCGTAGATCTCGTTCAGTACGAAGAGATTCGTAGAGGTGATCGATGACGCGAGCGATAGCGTCGTTGACGTTGCCGCGGCTGTGGTCGTACTGACATAGTGACCGAAGGTGGTGGAGAGATTTGTGGCGGCAGTACTGAGATTCAGACTGGTGAAAGCGTTCGCCGTGGAGAGGGTATTGATGTCACCTCGTCCTATGGACGTACTGAGGGTTGATGCACTGTTCGATATAATTCCTGGGTATGTGTTAGTTAATGCAAACCCTGTACTGACATCCCTTGTCAGCTGGTTCAGATTATTGGTGACAAAGGCGATATTATTGTTTGTATAGACCATAGAGCTCCCCATTATTGTAGAGTCGGCTGATCTGAGTTTGCCCACTGTAGTAGACATGAAACTCGACTGCGTTACATAGAGCTTTTGCAATGAGCTTGTCGCTGTCGATGTATAGACTATAGATGAGGCTATTAACGAGGAGAGACCAGCGTCTGCATCGTTAGACGCGAATGCTGTACTGATAATTGCACGGTTGATCAAGGTCGATATAACATAGGTTGACTTGAGTGGGGTGTAGATCGTCGCCAGAGTCGACATGTTTACGGTGGAGTATAGTTGAATAGCTAGATCAGTATATTCTACGCCTGCAGCATATGTACTGAGATTCTGTACAAACGTACTTACACCTGCAAGGGTTGAACCCACCGTTGAGAGGACGAACTGATTGTTGCCTACTACTGTCGACGTGAGCGAACTGACTGCACTCGATATTCCTGTGTACTGGTTTGCTGTCACACCCGATGACCAGAACGTGGTTCCGTCACCCCTCGAAAATATCGTGAAATTCTCTGGAATCAGACTGTTGTCATTGGTTCTAGTCAAGATGTTCCTGACCTTTAGGCTATCGATCTCAAGGCTCTGATATAGCGACATTCCCTAGTATGTATAGGAGTAAATAGTGGAGGCTTTGACACGCGGCACGGTGGCCAATAAACGTTCCCTTCCCCACATAGGATGCTCGGTGGCGGACTATTACAGCTCGTCGCGACCGGTCGACAGGATATCTATTTAACTGGAAATCCACAAACGACGTTTTTTAAGCAGGTCTACCGCCGTCACACGAATTTCTCTGTAGAGAGCTGTCGGATAGACTTTGACGGATCCACCGATTTCGGGAAGGTGGTGGCCGCGACCATACCCCGAAAGGGCGATCTGCTCAACACACTCATCTTGGAGGTTACGCTCCCGATGCTGCCACAGTCCAACATGTCGACGATAGACACATCCTGGGTCAATGGTATCGGACACGCTATGCTCGAATACATCAGTCTTGAGATCGGTGGTAAGGAGGTCGACCGACAGTACGGCGAGTGGTTGCATATAAGTTCGTCTCTACAGGTGGATGCCTCCAAGAGGACAGGGTTCAACAATATGGTCGGCTATCAGGAGGCTTTTGAACAGGGTTCGCAGCCCGGGCCACTGAAACTCTACATCCCGCTCCGCTTCTGGTTCTGTAATAACGTGGGTCTGTCGCTGCCTCTGATTGCACTGCAGGCCCACCCCGTTCGCATCTACGTGAAGCTTCGCTCGCCCAATACACTCTTCTATCGCGACTCGTTGGCTCTGACACCTAATCAGGCCCTCTTCCCTCCGCCCAATCCCACGTCGTTTGTTATGTGGGGCGACTTCATCCACCTTGACACCGATGAGCGGCGGCGGTTCTCGTCATCCAAACACGAGTATCTCGTTGAGCAGGTCCAGATGCAGCGAAAGACGGCGGTACCTGCGGGAGCGTCGCTTGCCAATGTGACGCTGGATTTCAATAACCCGTTGAAGGAACTGATCTGGGTCGTGCAGCAGGACCGGATGCTGCAGACCAACGAATGGTTCAATTACACGAATCGCCAGCTCGTTGAGCAGCACGTAACGTTGAACGACCAGATCACTACGGCTATTTTGCGTCTGGACGGATACGATCGGTTCGAGGTCCGCGACGCATCGTACTTCCGTTTGGTGCAGCCGTGGCAGCGGCACACGGTGATCCCAGACGATTACATCTATCTCTACTCGTTCTCGTTGGCACCTGAGGCCGCACAGCCCCAGGGGGCTCTGAATGCCAGCCGTATCGACACTATTGTCCTGGCTGTGACGATGAACCCCAATATCACACGCTATGATTCGGGTATTACGGTGTACGCTACCAATTACAACGTCTTCCGTATAGCGGCCGGTCTGGGTGGTATCCTCTACACCGCGTAAGGGCCGCATGCAACATCTGCGTGTGAAACCGATCAGGAAATTTACGTGTGTCCCATAGAGAGTATGCCTCCCGAAACAGACTCGGCAGGTGCTAAGATGAAAGAGCCGCCATTTCTTGTACCGCATCACTACAGCGACATCGACCACTGGAAGTACCCAGAGCGGAATTTCTACGTATTTATCTGCCTCTCCGTTCTGATGGGCTTCTTCGGTACGGACCACTTCTATCTACGCTCTTTCGGTACAGCTACGCAGAAATTCATATTCAACCTCTTCACCTTTGGCATGTGGTACTTTTGGGACCTGATACAGATCTTTGGTGATCCCAAGAGGGTTCAGGCCGAGGGTCTCAACAGCCCTTTTGACTGGATACGTGGAATCGGTCGAGGGGTATTCATCGACCCGGTACAGAAGGCGGCAGATGAGAAGACGGGGTCATCGGTTATACGTACCAAAAAGGACTTAGTGATCTACGCTCTCTTGACCATCTTCTGTGGAATCTTTGGGCTCGATAAATTCTATATCGGTGAGCCAATGCAGGGTTTGACGAAGTTTGCTACTACGTGGTTTCCCCTGACCTTCCTCTTCGGATGGATGTGGATCTTCTACGATATTATCCATACTGTCTTCTATCCCGACTCTATTGTCCACGGCAAGATCAGTGCACCTCCACCCTACAATATCATATTCGGTTCTGGGATCTCTGGAGAGCCGCTCTTCATGCCCGAGAAGGTCTCTAAGGAGCAGATTGCAAAGGAGGCGGCGGCGGCCAAGAACTCTGGAAGCAGCGGTAGCGGTGGCTTTGCCGGTATGGAGACCTTCCGTTTCCTCTACCGCGAGCTGGCAGTACCCATGCTACAACCGACCGTAGGGACGGCGATACAACAGGTGGATCACGGCATAAAGGTGACCGATAAGGCTGTAGCTGTAGGAAACGAGGTTGCATCGACGGTTCCTAAAGTCGCAGCGGCTGTATCCACACAGATTGCGGCGGCTACTGATCCGGATCGCATGATGCAGCAGATCCAGGCTGCAGCGGCGGCAAAGGCGGCTGCGGCTCCTCCTGCTTCCGCTCCTCCTGCCCCTGTGGCCCCTCCTGCTTCCGCTCCTCCTGCCCCTGTGGCCCCTCCTGCTTCGGCGCCGCCAGCAGGTGGCGGGCAGAGAGGCGGTGCCTACAGCAGTAGCGGGCCCATCATTGCTGGTACACTCTCTGCTGTGGTGATCACCGGTGCGGTCAAAATGATATCCGAACTTCTCTCCGATAAAAAGAGATGAGGACCTTTGATACACAACTTGAGTTCGAGACGTACTGGGAGGGGAAGGCTGAAGTGGTGAAACCGGCTGGGTTCAGAACAGCAGATAAGGCCTTTGTCGTCTATTTCACGGCTACGTGGTGCGGGGCCTGTAAGCGGCTCGATCTGGACGCAGTTGAGGCGGCGGCTAAGGCGGTCGGCCTTCCCATCTGGAAGGTGGAGCAGACTGTCAACGACTATACTGCCGGATTCTGTGCTGTGCGGTCACTGCCGACGTTTATACTCTGTACGCCCAAGAAAATCGTCTCACGGCTTTCGTCGAGTGCCACGGAGGACGTGGTGGCGTGGCTCTCTAATTCTAAGTGAAATACGGGTACATACTATTTAAGAAGTCCCTTCTCCGAAGGGAGTTCTTAGATTTGTCATAGTAACTAAGCCAGGCAGAGGCTGTTACGTAGTATAGTATTCAGGATTAGCCGTTGGATCAGGAAGATTTGGGTTGTTGACAAAATTTGGCCAGTTACTGGGTGTACTTATGAAGTTAGGGCTATTGGCAAAGAGGGATTTGGCTGTGACTAGTGATCCTATGTCCCAATTCGCAATACTTTTATTGACTGCAGTTGCACCATTGAACATATTTGACATGTCTGTGACCGTCGCTGTATCCCATGTATCAATGTTCGTCCCGTCAAATGCTACTGCACCATTGAACATGTTGCTTAGATTTCTCAGATACGTTGGAGGAGGGCTCGGGAGTGTTTTAATAAGACTGTAGAGGGGTGCAGTGAAATTCCCCTGTTGACCCGCAAACAGAGAAGAGAGATCTGTCAACGAATCTAACCAGGGTGTTACCGATGTTATAGTTACTACACCACGTGCGGCATTTACGATACCGTTAAAAGCATTGGCTGTTCCTGTCACAGTCACTGTATATGTGCCGGCTGACGCGTATGTGTGACTTGGTGCAGAGGACCACTGATCAGCAGCACTTGAATCACCCCAATCTACCGTGACTCTCTGTGCCGGTAAGAAACCCATTTTTAGAGTTATTGAACCAGCGGTAATATCAGATGTAGAGACTGTTACATCTATACGCATTCCACCGGTGTAGCTTATGGGATTGGATACTGGATCTGGGAATGAGAAAGGTGGCCAATATGCACTATTAGTGGCGATGGGGGCTCCGTTGCCAAATATCTGCATAGCTGTTACCTTAGATGTTGTGTCCCATGAACTGAGATCTTGATTGAATGAGACTGCCCCATAGAACATGTAATTCATATTTACCAATTGCTGTGTACTCCATACATTAGGCGATGTTGTGTGTATCAAGGGTTGGTTAAACGAACTAGCGTTAGTAAACATGCCATACATACTCGTGACTGATGACGTATCCCAAGAGCTGATACTGCCGTTGAATGCTGTAGCATTATTAAACATGCCGCTCATATTGCTTACACTGGATGTGTTCCATGAGGCAAGTGGCTGATTGAATGACGATGCACCGTTGAACATATCATTCATAAAGGTTACTTGCGAAGTGTCCCAGCTGTTTAGAGGCTTATTGAATGATATAGCACCGTTAAACATGCCAGTCATGTTTGTCACCGCTGCGGTGTTCCACATACTCAGTGGCTGGTTGAATGACACAGCGTTAGTGAAAAGGTTACTCATATCAGTTACTGATGCCGTGCCCCACCAGTGTAGGGATTGATTGAATGACGCTGCACCGTTGAACATCCCTGCTATATTTGTGATAGATGACGTATCCCATGGTAATTCTCTATTAAATCTCTTTGCACCACCAAACATATTGCTCGCATTCTCTAACGAACCAGTGTTCCAATCTCTTACATCTCCGTTAAATGAGACTGCACCAGCGAACATAGAAGACATATTTGTTACCAATCCTGTCTGCCACAAGTTTAGGGGTTGATCAAATGATACTGCATTGATGAAGATAGAGCTCATATCTGTTACTGTGCTGGTGTTCCACGAGTTGAGAGGTTGGTTGAATGATGATGCACCAATGAACATGGAATTAAGTGTAGTGACGCTGCTGGGTAGATATTTGGGCACAGTGAAATTATAGGGCTGGTTTGCAAACGCGTAGCTGAGATCTGTGATCGTATTGAACCACGACGGGAGCGATAGTATGGTAATTGAAACGTTAGCGTTATCAACGATACCGGTAAATGATGTTCCATTTCCTGTGATTGTAATTACATACGTGCCGGCGTTCGCATAAGCGTGGCTTACTGCTCCAGAAGGAGCACTTCCGTCACCCCAATCTATATTTAGACCTGTGCCAGTCATATTGATCCTTGCAGTCAGGCCTGTTGATGAGACCGCTACCACAGCTCTAAATGTGGCTCCTACGGCAGGGGGCGTAGCCGACGCACTGTAGTATGCGTCAGGTATTGCTGCTAGAGTGGGGTTGTAGAGAGGGAAGTTGGGATAGTATTCCGAGATCATCGGAAACGTGACCCCTGTTACCGTAGTCGGATTAGCAAAGATATTTGCTGCACTCTGAATACTGACTACAGGCCAGTCGGAAAGATCCTGATTCATTGCACTAAACTCGAACATATTGTCCATCACCGTGACTCTGCTCACATTCCACGTGGCAAGAGGCTGGTTGAAGAGATTTGCACCGAAAAACATGCAATTCATGTCTACCACATTACTTACATCCCATTCGGACACAGGGGTGTACGATGTATTTGGTGTCAAGGTCGACTGAAAGAACATGTAAGAGAGATCCGTCACAGAGGGTGGTAGAGTCGACGGAATACTGACAAGGTTGGGGGCTTGCCACGCCAGGGCCCCAGAGAGGGAGGTCAGGGTGGGGAGCCACGCATCGATAGAGATCGTGTTATACCAGCCCTGGCTTGCAGGCGGACCAGGGTTTGGTACATTCCCTATACCATAGGAGTCGGCTGTTCCTGTTATAGTCACCGTATAAGTGGCCTGGGTGGCATACTGATGGCTAGGGGCGGATGTGTATTTAACGATCGGGCTACCGTCACCCCAGTCAACGTAGATGGACTGATCTTGGGCGAAGCCGAAGGGGAGCGTTACCGCGGCAGTTGCGTTCGGATAGAGTGTGATCGCCATCTTACTGTAGATCTGACCGGCCAGATTCTGGATGTTGGCCTTTCTGAAGGCCAGATGGTTACCAGCAGAGCTAAACCGATAGGGGGCGTTCGGGTGCTGTGTATTGTAGGTCTGTAAGAACCCGATTACAGCCCGTTCCTTTGCTCTCTGGACAACGCCGTCGCCGGATAACTGCCGATTATATGACGACATGCTCCTACTTGTAGTCCGTCTTTAATAATTCAACCAAGGCATCCGCATGTTCCAATGCCCCCTCTATCCACTGCTGCTTCTCCGAGAAGGACTCGCCCACCAGATGGAGGCGTGGATGGGTCTGGGGCATAGGATGAAGAGCCTGCTGACTGGCCTTACGATAGTCGTAGTCCCCAGGGAGCCAATACGTACAACCGTCGCGCCAGAGGTGCGCCGTGGTTTTCTGCGATTCGGGGATAGTCAGTTCGGGGAAGAGGGCTTGCGTCTCTTGCTGAATCTTGGCCTTCAGGATCGCGTTGTAGTCCTTTTTGTGTAGATCATGCCAGAATTCAATGTCACGGGAATCTAGATATGAGCTCATTATGACGCCCTTCTTCTGATCAATAGGGATCACGTAACGAAGGGGGGAGTTGGTGACGACCCGCGTTTTAGGGAACCATGAGGCGTCTTTGTAGACTGAGTAGATCCGCATCAGCGGCTCCATTCTGAGCTTTTTCAGAAGTGGATGGTCCGGTGAGAAGGGGTAGATCCGCTCCAGAGCGTTCACTGGGGTGGCTAGAATCAGTCGATAGGTCTTCCACTCCTTGAAAGACTTATTTTTGAGGCCCGTTACACTGTACTCGTTATCTTCTTTCAGCACAACGCGTTGTACCTCGGCATTGAATTCAAAGGTGATGTCCAAGGATCTGGCATCCTCTACAAGGTGCTCCGTAAGCCTGGTGAAGCCACCCTTGGGGACAGAGAAAGAACCCGATGAGAGGCTGGTGTAGAGGTCCACAGAGGAATCTGCACTCATTATCTCCAGTTCGGCACGATAAGGATAGGTCTCTAGAAGTGCATTGGCCTGCTGTGGTCCCATAGCCTCGATCGTCACCTCGCGAAGGGTCTTGGTTCGTAGCACAGCGGGTGGGAGTTCACGATAGAGCTTGATCAGTGTGGACCAGAGCTCGTCAAAATGGTCCGCTTTGGTCGTACTGTCGCCTAATCTACGCCACCCTATGGCGTCGGGAAGGACGTGTGTAGCTATATTATAGTGCTTCAGAAGGTCGTGCAGTAGTCTGTGTGAGCTGTGTATACGACCGGCACCGGTGTCATACTGGATCTTCTTGTCCGCCACAGTAGTGCGGTACGTGTACATTCTGCCGCCCGCCTCTGGATTCGCCTCTAAAACGTGGATCTTCAGGTCTTTCTTGTATTTTTTCAGTTCGATTGCTGTTCGCAGGCCGGCCGCTCCTGCACCGACGATCAGTACGTCAATCATCCCTGGATAGGGTCACGATTTTTATGGGATTATATGCGGAAAAATGAGCGATTCGTCCTTATTTTTAAGAAGCACAATGGCCGCGTATACAGAGATTGTCAAGGGTGGTAATAGTAGCGACCCCGTCTATCTACTCAATTTCGATGGTGGGGCTCAGCCCAATCCTGGTCGCGGCGGGTCAGCGGCTGCGATCTCGGATTCAAGTGGTACCGTCTTGTATGAATGCGGTGAATATCACCCACATGCCACTAATAACGCCGCCGAGTACGGTGGTCTTATTATTGGCTTACGTCTGGCGCTGAAAAAGGGGATTGTGCGTCTGCTGATTCAGGGTGACTCCAACCTGGTCATCAGCCAGATCTGCGGACGCTGGTCGGTCAATAATCCAAAAATGAAGGGCCTCTACAACGAGGCTCGCGGATTGATCTTACAGTTTCAGTATGTTGCATGTAAGCACGTCTATCGTAGCAGTAACGCTCACGCGGATGCACTGTCTGACGAGGTGATCTTCAATGGGCGGGGTTTTGAGCGAGACTCTAGCCTTGCTCGTGAGCCGAATGAGCACACCCGCCTCTACGATTATGACGAGGCTCTCTGGCGGCTCAAGCTGGCACTCGACCGGGTCGTTACGGAGACCGATGAAGAGGCCGTAACCGAGATCCGAGCTATTCTTGAGCGGACGCGGCAATAAACTCCTTCAGAGAGAGCTTCGTCTGCTTACCCCTGGCATCTGCACCCGTCACCACGTAGATAGAATCCCAACCGTTGTCCGAATGGATATTCGGATTCACCGCTAACTTTTTGGTGTAGCTGAAATGGCTCGGCGTGTTATACTCCTCGTTGCCACAGACGATCTGATACCCGTGTGGGGCAGTGGCCTTGTCTGCGATCTTTGCCACGAAGTTCTGCTTCTTGTAGGTGAGATGGACCTCCTTGTTCAGAAGGAGCCGCTTCAGGGCGGCGTGACGGTCTGCCTCTGGTGTGGCTGCTGCTGGGGCCGCTGGCGGCGGCTGGGGCTGCTCTTGGGGCTGCTCCTGTGCCGCTGGCTGCTCCTGTGCCGCTGGCTGCTCCTGTGCCGCTGGCTGCTCCTGCGGCTGCTCCTGTGGCTGCTCAGACGAATCACTTTCAGGCTCCTCCATAGTATACATGTACCGCAGGAGCTCAATATTACGCTCCATCTCTGTTAGGCGATCGTTCAGCTCCTTGTCCGAGAACTTGCGGTGAACGGCAGTGACGCAGTGGACCAGATCGTATGCGATGAGTGCAAGGGCGGTTAGACCGAATGCAATCACTGTTCCGTTTAACGATACGCCCGTGGTCAGATCCGTAAAGGTCGTATTGAATGACATCTTTTACCGAATCTCTGGTTTCAGTCACGGACTCAATTTTTAGGTGCTTTAGGGCTCCAAAGGTGCGGAAATTCCTGGTGCAGGATCTTCAAAAGAGCCGCTGCTGGCGGGTGACTTTTCAGTTGACAGAGCCATCTATAGACATACTTGTTAAACATGGATGTCGGGTTAATATCTGTCTCACCCCAGTGAGTATGAATTGAGAGAAGTGGCTCACCCATAATAGTAATACCCGATGTCATTGGTGCAGGGTTCATACTCCAACGACTGAGGATAATCTGTGAGGACTCACTGCCTTGAAACATTCTCCACCATCCGTAATTATTCTGCATTGGGAGATGCAGAATCTCTCCTGCACTGTAGTTCTGTTCAACCTCCTCTAGAGCAGCTTGGTCATAGTAACGTGAACGGGTAGAGGCACTACGCCAGAGCTGTGGCATATTAGGATCAGTAGTATAGACAAATCCCGCATTGTATGTGCCGTACCGTGCTTCATCTTGCAGTTTAATCATGTGTCTGCAGAGCCCCAGTCTGACCGTCGGTGGCAAGACCGGTAGCGGTCCCATAAAACAGATGTCGCTGTCGAAGAAAAATACCCGTTTTTCACCCGCTGTAAACGCCTGTTCAAGTACGCTCGCCTTCTCCATCATAAAATCCTCCCAACGAGTTTTATATCGCAGACCACTAGTACGTTCCATTGATATGCGGCTCTTACCACTGTACTGATCTAGCTCTGTCGAGTAAACGATTTTATCATAGAGATCGGCTTTTACAATAGTCTCTTTGGTCTGTGTATCACAGAGGAGATAGACTGTAGGTTTTGAGCTATTGAATAGAGCCAGTGTCGCTAGAAAGACCTTCAGATCGCCGATGGAGAGATTAGTTGCCAGTGTTGCTACAGCATAATCCATTCTGCTATCTACAATGGCTTGGCTCTTTATACCCAGCATTATTTTTCTCGCTGGGAGATAGGAGCCATGGTCTATAGCACAGTCTGCAGATGGCTGGAGGACTATCTGAAGGATGAGGAAGTAGAACTCTACGACAGCTGGGATTTTATGGAGTGGATAGAGGAGTCCGAAATCACGGAGGTGTTTGAATCCATGGTACTGCAGAGCCTCACTAAGAAGGAGTCAAAGAGCGACGCCAAAACTATCTTTTATAGCCTAATATGGGAGTACTATCTCTTGCGACGGGACCTCTGCAACAGTCGGATTACGGCGGATCTGGAGGTCGGTGTGCGATTGAGATCTGTGGAGTCGACGGCACAGCATTCGGTCGAGTGGTTCCAGGAGAAACGGAACCTGGTGACTGCTAGCGAGTTCTCCACAATGCTGACCGGTTGTGCTCGATTAGTTAAAAGCAAGGTTGTTCAACGATTGGGTGATTCACGTAGCGAACAGACAGTCGCAATAGGGCGACTCAACCCAATGGCATGGGGTCATCGGTACGAGTCCGTTATACGCAGTATCTATGCTAAATACGTGGCGAAAGGGGAGGTATTTGATGAATGCGGGCGCTACTATCACCGGACTCTGAACCGACTGGCAGCGACACCCGATGGTCTGGTTCTCAGTGGCCCCCGTGCTGGTCGCATTCTAGAGATAAAGGCACCTGTATCGCGTGATATTGAAGAAGAGACCGTCCCTGAACCCTACTATGTACAGGTCCAGGTACAGATGGAGGTCTGTGATGTGGCAGCGGCAGACTACTGTGAGTGCAGGATCAGAGCTGGGGTATCATGGCAACTGCCTACGGGAGCACTGTACGTGGGCGCTGTCGCGGTTGTAGGAAGCCGCGACGAGCCCTCGGCATGGCAGTATGAGTATTCGCCTATATACGAGGAGAGTGCGGAGGGGCGGGCTTTAGCCGAAGCCTGGCAGCCGATCGGTGACGTTATAGAGAAGCAGCTCTGGCAGGTGGAGCGGATGCAGACTATCACCCTGCGGCGAAATCCACGTTGGTGGGCAGCGGTCGGTCTACCCGCTTATAAGGATTTCTGGAGAACCGTCGATACGGCACGGAACGACCCGATGTTTCTTGCACCGAGCTTTCAAGATGAGGTCACCGTGCCGATGTTTATAGACTGATCGTCGCCGCCGTTCCACCATAAGAACTCTCTTCTCCGAAGGGAGTTCTTAGATTTGCAATACAATGTGACGGGTGGTTAGCGTCTATTTTTATATGTTCGCTTATTCCGTCTTTTAGACTTTCTGGTAGAACCACCCGACCAGCCAATAATTGATCGGTGTGGCGGATTCTTTCTTCGCGTCGCCCGCATAATTTCTGATTCAGGGCCTAAGTCTAATTCACGCTCAAAAGGCGTTAAAACTACGTTTAGACTTTGACCGACAGAGATTTTTAACGTTATATAGACACCTTTGAACCATTTGTGAGGAAGTAGATTAAACTCCTCTTCCGTTAAGTTAAAATCCTCCGCTACAAACGGGTGACTGTTATTTCGTGCCTGTGCCCTATAATTATTCCATTTAGTCCATATTGCTAAAACTCTGTCAACAACAAATTTCTCCTTGTCCGCTTTTTCTGCATGTGACCAATTCACTCCAAATTTACGCTTGAAATCGTTCTTAAACGCACGGCTATCGGGCGTGGACGGATCGATCTCAATCATCTCCGCATCTTCTGGTTCATACCCATAATTCTTGGACATTCTCTACACTAAACCGAATTTTTTATTGGGTTGAGCCGGGTGTCCTAAGCTTGACCGTATCGACACTCCGTTGAAGCGGGTGCAGTCGACCCTACAGGAATGGGGGCTCCAATCGACCCTTCGCGGGGGGCGTAGAACGACCCCACTAATTCCTTGAACGGGGCATTGCACGAATCTGGATAGGTGCGGACGTAATTGTTTGTGCGTTGGCTGTAGTCACCTAGTTTTTCAGGAAGCCGATTGCCGTCTTGTTCATAGCACTTCTGTTGTGTCAACGTACCGAAGTTATTGTAGGGTCGGGTAATTTCCAGAACATCCTTAATTATGTGTGCTGGTCCCTCCTCGCTAAGATCGGGGCTCAACTTCGATCGCTCCTCTATCGGTTGCACCCCTTCCTTCTCTGGAGAGGCGAAGCCCTCCAGCCGGCTGAAGCGGGCACCACCGAGTAGATTTACGGCGGCTAAACCGATCACTACAAAGAGCATTATCAGTACTACATCCTGGTCCTTCATTCGTGACCCTCTAATTCTTGAGTGTGAAAATTACCTGCGCGTGCGTCTGCTGCTGCGCGTGCGTCTGCTGCTGCGCGTGCGTCTGCTGCTGCTACGCATGCCACCACCAGGAACGGACGTGCGCGTACTGATAATATGCTTTGAAGGGCACTTGTACTGTATCTCCCATCGCGGGGTCCGTGTTTTTGTGAAGACTTCGCCTAAGCGGGCTATATAGTAAGGTGGTCCTGCATTGAGCGGTGCACCAGCCGGCTGTAACATCTGTTTGTACGTGAAATCCAGGATATAGTCATCAGCAGAGATCTTTAGACTAGGCGTGTTAGAGAGGAGAATTGCATAATGTCCACACGAATTTACTACGGAGTCTACGTTTTGTCTGGCACATGCATTCAGCCGATCCCTATTACTGCACGCCTCGATCTGACAGAAGCAGACTCGCTTAAAATAGATAGAATTTTGTGCGTCCACAAGCATGCAGACCGTCGCCTCACCTTTTTTTAGACATAACTCTGTGACCTTAACCGGGCTGTTTCCCGCTTGCAGCCATTCGAAGAAATCCTCTGCCACAGAGCCGCAGAACCCACGTCGGGACGCTGGTATAGTACCATATGTAGCCATAACATCTCCTCGACAAGCGGCGATCCGTTTTTCGAGATAGTCTTCGAATCTACCAAATACTGCTGATTTATAGAGTTCTGGCGGTGTCCATGCCGCTGCACCTGTAATACCAGCCATCTACATGTCGGGACGTTTTTACTTAAACCTGTTGTAAGGACCGAATCTATATGGTGGCCCGCTTCCTCTTCATGCGCCACGGCGAAGCCGAACACAATGTAGCGTATCGGAGCGTCGGTGACGCGGCCTTTTGCGATCCCGCGTTCAAGGACGCACGACTGACGGACGAAGGCTGTAATCAGTGCAATGAGACTGGTGAGAGTCAGTCCGCTGTGTTCAAGCAGTTCGATGCTATCTATACCAGTCCACTTACACGGTGCATTCAGACGGCGGTTCTGATGAAGCAGTGGATCCCCAGTGAGAATTTTAATGCCAACGACGCACTCATAGAGCGGCGCGGTGGCGGTCATATCTGTAATGTGCGTCGAGAACGTGATGCTATTAAGGCCGAATTTGCTGAACACGGGTTGAATTGCGATCTACTTGCTGAGACGGACGAGGACTGGAGCGATCGTGAACCTCTGCAGTTCGTCGAGTCCCGTATAGTGATGTTCTTGCGTGACCTTCTCACCCTCTACGCAGATTCAGAGGCAAGCATCCTAGTTGTTACGCACCACGACGTTCTCTACGTGTTGCTCGGTGGGGTGAACATTAAGAATGCGGATACTATTGTCCTGGACGCAGACGAACTCAGAGAGCTTCTGTATTAGAGCTTGATGGACACCAATATAGTTAATTCATATGAAGCGGTTTATGCGGTTAGAAACGATTCGGATGGGGTCGACACCCATATCAATACGCCACTCATCGGTTAAAACCCTTAAAATTGAGCCCGGCTCTTGCGTTGACCCGAGCAATCAAAATGAACACTTCTAATCTAGAGATGTCAAGTGAGATGTACGTTGTGAAACGTGACGGCCGCCGCGAAGCTGTAGCCTTTGAGAAGGTCTCTGAAAGGCTACGTAAGGTCGCTGTTGGGCTCCGCGTCAACGTCACCGCCCTGGCACAGAAGGTGCTGGTGCAGATCGTCGACAATATCACTACGTCTCAGCTCGACGAGCTGGCTGCCAATCTGGCCATCTCCAACGTGACCATCAATCCGGACTACGGGACCCTGGCTGCGCGCGTCATCATCAGCAATCACCAGAAGAACACGCCCTACACGTTCGCTCAGGCCATGACCAGGTTGACGCTGACTACGGATAAGGCGGGCAAGGTCCGCCCCGTTGTCGATCCGGAGCTGGCTCGTGTGGCCACGGAGTATGCCGAGCTGATCGAGTCGCACATCGACTACGAGCGGGACTACTTGCTGGACTTCTTCGGTTTCAAGACGCTGGAGAAGGCGTATCTGCTGCGTGGGGCTAAGCGGGCTCTAGTCGAGCGACCTCAGCACATGTGGATGCGGGTCTCCCTGGGGCTTTGGCTTCCGTCTGCATCTGCCGGTGGTACTCTATGGCTCGACCGGGTTTTCAAGACCTACGACATGATGAGCCGTAAGCTCTTCACGCATGCCACACCTACACTGTTCAACTGTGGGACACCCAAACCGCAGCTCTCCTCATGCTTCCTTCTGGCTCTCAAGGAGGATAGCATCGAGGGGATCTACGATACGCTTAAGCAGTGTGCCCTGATCAGTCAGCATGCCGGTGGGATCGGTCTCCACATCCACAATCTGCGGGCCCGTGGCTCGGCCATTCACGGGACAAACGGGACCAGCAACGGTCTTGTGCCGATGCTGCGGAACTTCAACTCGACGGCACGCTATGTTGACCAAGGTGGCGGCAAACGCAATGGTTCGTTTGCCATCTATCTGGAGCCCTGGCACGCCGATATCCAGGACTTTCTTAAGCTGAAGCTGAACAACGGCAATGAGGAGGAGCGGTGTCGCGACCTCTTCTATGCCCTCTGGGTACCCGATCTCTTCATGGAGCGGGTCCAGAACGGTGGTGATTGGACGCTCTTCTGTCCTGCCGAGGCCCCCGGTCTTGCCGATGTGGTCGGTGACGATTTCAAGGCTCTTTATGAGAGGTACGAGGCGGAGGGCCTTGGCCGCACTACGATCAAGGCACAGAAGCTCTGGTTTGAGGTCCTCGACTCGCAGATCGAGACGGGGACACCCTACCTTGTCTACAAGGACGCGGCCAACAAAAAGTCCAATCAGCAGAACCTGGGTGTGATCAAGAGTAGCAATCTCTGTTCGGAGATCATCGAGTACTCATCCGCCGATGAGACGGCTGTCTGTAATCTGGCCTCGCTCGGCCTCCCCTCCTTCGTCTCTGAGGGGACCTTCGACTTTGCGGGTCTACGAGAGGCCGTCCATGTGGTCGTACGTAACCTCAATCAGGTGATAGACGTTAACTACTATCCCACGCCCGAGACGCGGACATCCAACATGCGGCACCGGCCCGTAGGTCTGGGTGTGCAGGGGCTGGCGGACGTCTTTGCTCTGATGCGTGTCCCGTGGGAGATCACTGGTGAGGGTGGACGGGTCGTGGCCAATCCGGCGGCCGTGCTCCTGAACAAGCGGATCTTCGCACATATCTACTATGCGGCGGTCGAGGAGTCATGCCTGCTGGCCGAGGAGCAGGGACCCTACAGTACATTTAATGGCTCGCCTGCTGCCGCCGGTCGGTTGCAGCCCGATCTCTGGGGCGTGGAGCCCGTTGAGGATGAGGGGCTAGACTGGGCCGGGCTGCGGTCACGCGTCCAGACCGTCGGTCTTCGCAACTCGTTGCTGGTGGCACCGATGCCGACGGCCTCCACCTCACAGATTCTTGGCTTCAACGAGTGTTTCGAGCCCTTTACGACCAATATCTATAAGCGGCTGACTCTGGCGGGCGAGTTCATCCAGGTCAACAAGTACCTGGTGGCCGAGCTTCTGAGTCTGGGCGTCTGGTCCACGGAGCTGAAGGATAAGATCGTGGCCAAGGGTGGGTCCGTCCAGGGCTTAGCTGAGATCCCTCTTGACGTCCAGGCACTCTACAAGACTGTCTGGGAGCTGAAGCAGAAGACCCTGATTGATCTGGCGGCTGATCGCGGTGCGTACATCTGTCAGTCGCAGTCGCTGAATCTGTTTGTAGCGGATCCAGACTACTCCAAGCTGACCTCCATGCACTTCTACGCCTGGCAGCGGGGTCTCAAGACGGGGATCTACTATCTGCGTACAAAGCCCCCGGTGGCGGCTCAGCAGGTGACCATCGATCCGACGTTGCGTCTGGGCGTTGGTGCAACCGTGGTCGAGGAGAAGGAGTGCCTCATGTGTTCATCATAAAAAGTCACACAATAGTAGAATGTCTTGCCCGCCGCCCAACTCCAAGAATTACCAGAATCTCCCCTCCGCCGGTCGTGCCGCCTGCAATATCAAGCGGATCCGCAATTCTAAGACTCACAAGTCCATTTTTAGCGGTGGTGCATGCCCACCCCCTAATTCCAAGAATTACCAGAATCTTCCCTCCGCCAGCCGTGCTGCGTGCAATATCAAGCGGATCCAGAATTCCAAGACCCATAAGTCTATTTTTAGCGGTGGCCGCCGGCGCCGTGCGACGCGCCGTGCGACTCGCCGCTACTGAAAGAATACTAATGACGCCCAGTTCGCCTGAACAAACTCCATGGCGGTGGCGTCGAAAACATGGTGTAGATAGATCCCCTTTCGTGTCTCTGTATGTTTTAGACCTGGCTGTAGAAAGACGACGAAACAACCCATTTCGGCGACCGAGCGGAGCTCCTTGATATGTTCAATGCGGTTGAAATCGTCAATAATGACAAGAGCCCTACTGTCCTCGTCGTCTTCAAACCTGTGGAGCATCTCAATCAGATCAGCGTCACTATCGGCAATAGCATATTCACCGATAAATAGCATTACAATATAACAGACAGTGCTATTTAAACCCGTTCTTCAAAAAATTGAGACCACATTCCGATACAGAGCTAGGATGTAGCCTTGTAGCGCAATGGATAACGCGTCAGCCTTCTAAGCTGAAGATTGTGGGTTCGACCCCCACCTGGGCTAACGTCTTGCTATTTTTACCCTAAAATTGAACAGGGTGTCGGTTAGGATGGGTGATGTGCGGTTCAGTAGCGTAATGGATAACGCACCAGTCTTCGGAACTGGGGATTGCGGGTTCGAGTCCCGTCTGGACCTATTTTTGCCCAAATTTGAAGGGCAAGTACCATCTGTTGTTAGGGTGTAGAGTCCTGTAGCGTAATGGATAACGCGTCAGCCTCCTAAGCTGAAGATTGTGGGTTCGACTCCCACCTGGGCTAGTTTTTTGGGTTTAGCGGTTGCCCGGCTGTGGGCCGGGGTACGACTCAGGTTCTGTCATATCTAGGATGTCTTGTGTCACCCGCCGTTTGTTCTGCTCATGATACATGTGCATCTCCTCCTCGGACATCACACGGGACGCGGCAAGTTGGACTTGGGCACCGCCCTGACTTGCAGCAAACGCCTCGCGTGTCTGGTTGATTTTTAGACTCAGCAGAAGGAGGGGCAACGTAACGATCAGTAGACCGACAACTGTGTAATCTATCTTGAACTTCATCCTATGTACTAGGGCGGTAAAAATTGAGGGCGGCTTGTGAGTCGTAACGACTCGTATAGAATGAAGTATACCCTCCATCTTGCTGTAAGCCCTGCCCTCTACAGCCTCTACACCGCCGCCGCCCTCAGGTATAGAAATACGTTTGCCAGGGACCAGAATTCTGGCTTCGATCTCTACAATGAGAGTGATCTACAGATCACGGACTTTGCTCTACTCAGGTTTGGTGTTGTGGCGGCATGTGCAACCTCTCCCGTAGATACTGCTGCATATTGGCTCTGCCCGCGATCTAGTATGAGTAAGACGGGACTGATCTGTGCAAATTCACAGGGGCTGATTGACAAAGGATACCGCGGTCCTATCATGGGGGCGGTTCGCAGCCTAGTCGGACTCGTCTCGGTCGTACGGGAGGAGCGGCTATTCCAGCTTGTTGCCGGCGACGCTCAGCCCTGGGCTGACGTAATCATATATGATAATCCCAATGACCTACCTGACCCTACGACACTACGGGGAGCAGGTGGGTTCGGCTCTACTGGTCAGTGAAAAAGGGGTATTAGTATATTTTTGGGGTATATAGTATTCTGTGGTGCGTGCACATCGGTGCGTGCTCAGGCATGCACATCGGTGCGTGCTCAGGCGAGCACATCCGCAATGTTGCTAGGGAGCGGTACAATCGAGGTAGCGTAGAACTTCTCGATCTCGCGTAGGTCAGCCAGCTCCGCCGGCGTAACCAGGTTGATCGCCGCACCCTTGCGGCCAAAGCGACCCGAGCGGCCGATGCGGTGAATGTAGTTCTCACGCTGCGGGGGCAGGGCGAAATTGATCACCAGACTGACCTGCTGGACGTCAATGCCGCGTGCCAGAAGGTCACTGCTCACCAGCACGCGAACCGAGCCAGAACGGAAGGCCTGGATCGTGGCCTTCCGCTCCTTCGGGTCCATGTCGCCATGGATGTAGCCGACCTCGAACTTGTTCTCCTGCAGACGCTTTGCCAGCCACTCGACCTTCTGGCGGGTGTTGTCATAGATGATCGCCTGGTTGATATTGATGTGCTGGTAGATATCGCAGAGGCAGTCGAACTTCCACGCCTCCTGCTCGATCTCGACGAAGAACTGGCTGATGCCCTCCAGCGTCACCTTCTCAGGCGGCAGGAGGATACGCACCGGATCCTTCAGAAGGCGATTGGCCACCTCGATCACCTCGTCAGGCATCGTCGCCGAGAAGAGGCCCACACGCGTAGTCTCAGGGAAGCCCATGCCCAGAATACACTCCAGCTGGTCGCGGAAACGCCCCTCTAGCATCTGGTCTGCCTCGTCCAGCACCAGGCACTTGATCCCCGTACGCTTCAGTGCGTTACGCTCCATCAGATCGTAGACGCGACCCGGCGTACCAATCACCACCTGGGCACCGCGCTGCAGCGCGGCAATATCCTCGCGTACCGGATTACCGCCCGTGGCCGCGGCAAACGTCACCTTGTAATGCGACCCGATAGTCCGCATCACGCCCTCGATCTGCTGCGAGAGTTCGCGAGTCGGTGCAATGATCAGGATCTGGGTGGCTGGGTTAGCCACGTCCACTAGGGAGAGGCACCCGATGCCAAACGCACCCGTCTTCCCCGTACCTGACTGGGCCTGGCAGATACAATCGTGCCCGTCCTTAATCACACAGATCGCCCGCTTCTGGATCTCAGACGGCTTCTCGAAGCCGTGTGCATAGACCCCACGCAGGAGCTGTTCGGGCAGCCCCATGTCGTCAAACGTGTCGTAAATCTTCATCTCTTTGGTCTCCATCTCTTCTTACTTACGGGGTCTGGCCGGGCACCCGCTTCATTTTTTTGGGTGGCGGCTCAATTTCGGCGGTTAAGCCGCCTCGAAGTTCCACCGGTCGGTACAAGACGTTAGAGCTCATCTCACTGAGATCAGCTCTAAAATAGAATATGTTAGCCCAGGTGGGGGTCGAACCCACAATCTTCAGCTTAGAAGGCTGACGCGTTATCCATTGCGCTACAAGGCTACAAACTCTATTGTTCGAGTGGGTTTAAGTAGTTGAGACTTAAAACACACCTGCAGTATCTACAGTAATGGAGTGCCAGATCTGCAACATAGAGTTTGTGGAGGAGGATCGCAAATATTCTGCCCCCTGTTGTGACCGTATCTATCACTCACAGTGTGTGATGGACGCGGTGGGTCGCTTCATCGACGGTATGTACGATATGGATACACCTGTATTAGCCTGTGCGTGTGGATACGTGCACTGGACGCGGCAGTATATCAACCCTATTGACGACGCCGAGTATGTGAATCTGACGACGCGTCTGAAAGAGAACAGACCTATGCGAGCCGATGTAAAGAAGGTGCGAGCTAAGATCAGGGCCTCGGGTTCTGCGGTCAAGAGTTTTGCCACTGTATTGAAGGCCGAACATGAGCACTTCATGAACGGTGCACAGATCCATATCAACGCACTAAAAGCCCTACAGGAGGCGTCGCGTGCTAAATTACGGGCGGCGGCGGAATATCTAGCGTGTCGAAAGGCGTTGGCCTCTGCAAATGCCTCTATTGCCTTCTTCAAGCGGCGCTACAATATTGGATGGCGGGAATCGCGGATCCTCTTCAAGAATGCGGGCCATCGTTATCGGCGGCGTTGGCGGGATAGGTCGCCTGGCAGTATTATCCGTTGGAAATTTATGTTGCGGATTAAGTAAAATCTTGAACTCGCTTAAATAGATCCGATACAAGTAAGAGAATGAGATTCTGTCCCGTCTGCGAGTACTATCTCTACCATTCCAATAGTGCCGATAAGCTCCTACTACAGTGCCGTCAGTGTGGCTACAACGAGGCACTGGAGCCCAAGTCAGCAGAGGAGGCCCTTGTCCTGGAGACAACCTTTCGCTCCACTGGGACCTCGTCCGGTCTTGGGGCGAGCGGTGTGACCGTTAACGCCTATACGCTGGCCGATCCGACACTGCCTCACACCAAGAGCCTAAAGTGCCCGCAGGCTACCTGCCCGTCAGCAGGCGATGTAGAGAAGCGGGATGTGATCTATATCAAGACTGACGCGGCGGCTCTGAAATTCCAGTACATCTGTACCGTCTGTCAGACGCAGTGGCGTAGTTGAAGGTTTCGGTCCCTGACCGAAACCTGGCGTAGCCCACGACTCTTGTCTCTCTTTTTACTTAAAATAGAGACCAGCGTGTAAGGTAGTGAACAATGCCCAACCCTGTGGGCGAGATGAAACGGCTCGTCACCCTTGTTGACAGAGGTCACGCGGATCAGTACTTCTATCCGGCCGACGCAGACTCAACTGCTTTTCTGCCTAATTTTAAGCCTTACCATAATTTTGCACAGGAGGTCGTTGAATTACCGTACACCGGTGCGGCCGCCTGGGGTCAGCGAATCACCTTTACGTTGCCGTTCCCCTGGATGGGTGACTGCCTGAACTGGGTCGCACTACGATTCAGACCACAACACTGGCTTCCCGGTGACATGGTCACTAAATTACTACAGCCGAATCCGCGGCGATGGGTCTACGCTACATCAACAGATACCTGGATGTGGGCCTCAAATCTGGGTTCCGCGGCCATTGCTCTTGTTGAGATGGAGGTGAACGGGACTGTTGTCGAGCAGTGGTCCGGTGACTGGATCGATATCTGGTCGCGAGTCTACGTGGACTCTTCACGGAGTAGCGGGTGGCGGGATTCTGTGAGCGGGTCATTACCACGTGAACCAACTATGAGTGGTACGGGTGCGTTTTTTGATAGTCCCTCCGGTGAAGCTGCTCCCCTGGCGGGGCTGCTGAATGAACAGACAGTTATGCCCACAGAGGATGGTAGTGTCTACGCCTATCTCCCCTTCTGGTTTGCCCGCAGACGAAACGCCGCGTTCCCCATTGTAGCAATTCAGGGGCTCGGTGGGGTACGCTTTCACATTACGTTGCGTCGATTTGACGAGGTGGTGCG